>CZKA01000015.1_pt1 | contig 266506 bp, 256 predicted proteins | sample 1657991 | NCBI WGS metagenome assembly CZKA01 (sample SAMEA3501708, study PRJEB10268) | metagenome | biome: nitrite-oxidizing laboratory bioreactor; material: liquid mineral medium | place: Austria | collected 2011-12-21
CCGGCGGCTCCCTGTTCGACGTCCAACCCGACGCCCCAACCCCGGTGGCCGAACCACCCACCGCCCCCGAGCCCGAGCCCGTCGAACGTGTCGATGCACCATCAGCCGCGGACGCACCAGCGCGTGGGCTGTTCGATGTCGAACCAGTCGACGCCCCTGCGGAGCCCGCGGAGACTCCCGCGGAGGCACCAGTCCGCGGTCTGTTCGACCCAGAACCAGACCCAGACCCAGAACCAGACCCCGAGCCCGAGCCCGAGCCCGAGCTGAGGTCCGAGCCCGAGTCGAAGCCCGAGTCGAAGCCCGAACCCGGGTCACTGTTCGACTACTGACCGAGAGTGCGGTTGATCGGGCCAGCATGTCTGGCCCGATCAACCGCACTGTCTGTCCACAGGCCGTCCACGTAGTGCTGGCGGCCCACGCTGGACCTCAGCACGATCAGGTGTATGACCCAGCTGGACGACCTGCTCCGTGATCAGTCCGGCGTGATCTCACGTCGCCAGGTCCTGGCGCTCGGCGAGTCCAAGGCCTCGATCAGCCGACGGCTCAGACACCGCGAGTGGGCCCGCGTCCATCCCGGCGTCTACGTCGACCACACTGGTCCGCTGACCTGGCAGCAACGTGCCTGGGCGGCCGTCCTGTTCTCCTGGCCGGCCGCGTTGAGCCACGAGTCCGCCCTGCGCGCGGGCGACGGACCTGGACGCCGCGACCACGACGAGTCGGTGCTGCACGTGGCGGTCGATCGAGAGCGCCATCTCCTGGCGCCGCGCGGAGTCAGGCTGCATCGAGTGGCGAGACTCGACGGTCGAGTGCAGTGGAACCTCAGCCCACCGCGCGTGCGATACGACGACGCGGTCCTCGACCTGGCGGCCGACTCGGCGACCGACCTCGATGCTCTCGGGGTGCTGTCCCAGGCGTGCAGCTCTCGGCGTACCACCCCTCAGCGGCTGATCGAATCGCTCACGGCCAGACCCCGGATCCCCCGTCGTGAATGGCTGGCCGGGCTCCTCGAGGACATCGCGGAGGGCAGCTGCTCGGTGCTGGAGCACGGCTACCTCGTCCACGTCGAGCGGGCCCACGACCTCCCTGCCGGAGTGCGTCAACGCCAGGACCACTCGTCGCGAGGTCACGTCTTCCGAGATGTCGTCTACGAGGACTACGCAGTGATCGTCGAGCTCGACGGCCGAGCCTTCCACGACTCGTCCGCGGCTCGTGATCGTGACCTCGATCGCGACCTCGAGGCGGCTGTGGCGGGACACCAGACCCTCCGCATCGGCTACGGGCAGGTCTTCGGCGGCGCCTGCGTCACTGCAGAGCACATCGGCCGGATCCTCCAGCGTCGCGGCTGGGCGGGCAGCCCCACGCGCTGTGGCGGCTGCGGCGGATCCGTCCACGCATGTTGAGCCGAACTTTTCCGAGGCCCGATTACGCTGACCGGGGACGGTGGTGACATGGAGTTCGACCAGTACGTCGCGGCGCGCCGCACCACGCTGGTGCGCGCTACCGTCCTGCTCGGATGCCCCGAGACCGAGGCGCCCCTCGTGGTCAACGCCGTCGTCGCTCGCGCGGCCCGCGAGATCCAGCGGGCGGAGAACCCTGACCCGGACGTCTACCGGGCACTGATGTCTGCGCTGGCGCAGCGACCCGGAGCGGACCCCCAAGCGCTTCCGATCGAGGACACCAGCAACGCGGCAGGTCTGGCCGTACGCCGCGACCTGGCCGCGCTCGAGCCGCTTGAGCGCGCGGCCGTCGTCCTGATGCACTACGCCGACCTGACCCTCCGCGAGACGTCCGAGGCGACGCGCGCGAAGCCGGCGCTCGTCCACGAGGCCGACCACGCAGCCTGCGGCAGGCTCGAGGCGTCCACCTCCGACGACGCCCGCCGCCGGTTGGAGGTCGCTGCCGACACCGTGGAGGCCCAGCCGAGCGGTCTGCTGACTCCAGCGCCCCCGCCCCTGCGCTGGCCGTGGGTCGCGGCGGCCGTGTGCGCCGTCGTGGTCGGCGCCGCCGTGCTGCTGGTCACCCGACCGGAGACCGACAAGCCGGACGCGTCCCTCGACGCCGATCAGATCCCCTCCCTGTTCGCCTACGACGCCGACGGCGCGAAGGCGCTGCTCGAGCAACGCGGCCTCACGGTGACGCTGGAGCTCACCCAGACCTGTGAACCCAACGGGCGGGCTCTGTCGACCGACCCGCCCACGGGCGCCCGCTTCGAGCCCGGCGACGACGTGGTGGTCTACACCGCAGCGACCGGAGGCACCGACTGCATGGCTCAGTACGGCGCCCGCAGCGACGCCTGGCGCTTCATCGACTTCGCCAACGGTCGTGGGCCTGCCCCTCCGTTCGCCGACAGGGTCTACCTGATCTCCGACGGCAGCGTCCCCGAAGCGATCACGCGGGCCGCCGCCCAGGATCCCTCAGCCTGGGGCGGCGCATCCGCGCTCGACGAGATCCGCCGGGTGTCGAGCGAGGTGCTGCACGACGACACGCGCAGCTACATCATCCCCACCCTCACCGTGGCGAAGGTGATTCCACCGACCCGCACCTGCGGCGTCGACCGTCCCGCCGAGGCGGGCACGCGCGCCGTGCTTCGCCTCACGCTGCGCGTCGCCAGCGACCCGGAGACCCGCTGCCCGTTGACGGTCGACCTCTACCGCAGCCGCGAAGGCATCGACGCCGTCGTGCTCTACACCGGCAGGGGCCCCAGCCAGGGCGAGCTGCTCAGTCCCCCGCCTTGGGTGAAGAGTCCTCGTGGCTGACGGTCTCCGGCACCTTGATCGGCCGGATCCGGACCCACGCCAGGAAGCCCAGGCCGACGGCCAGGAGCGCGATCCCGGCGTACAGGTTGGCGTTGATGTCACCGGTCTTGTCGAGCTCTCGGTCACCGAAGATGCCCATCAGCAGCAGGATCACGCCGTAGATCGCCAGCAGTGAACCGATGACGTTGCGGATGTCCAGCGCTCCGGCGGTGTGCTTGTCGCTCTTCTCGAATTCCATCACTCACTCCTCAGAAAGCCACATTGAGCACGATGACCATCGCCAGCGCCAGGCAGGCGAGCGGGACGGTGCGGCGATACCAGGGGTACGACGCCTCGTTCGGGTCGGTGCGCTGGTCCTTGGGAGTCTCGGAGTAGACCAGCCCCACCAGCTCGGAGTCGGGCTTGGGTTCGGTCACCAACGAGATCGCCACGCTGAGCGCGATGTCCACGACGAAGGCTGTCGACGCCGCCAGGAACGCTGCACCCTGACCGGGCAGGTCGAGCGGGCCCCACTCGTTGAGCGCGAACACGACGATCGCGGACGACGTACCGGCGACCAGACCCACCCAGGCTGCCGTCGGTGTCATCCGCTTCCAGAACATACCGAGGATGAACGTCGCGAACAGGGGGGCGTTGAAGAACCCGAACAGGGTCTGCAGGTAGTCCATGATGTTGGAGAAGCTGCCTGCGATCGACGCCGTGAAGATCGCCACCACCGTCGCCACCACGGTGGCGATCCGGCCCACGCGGAGGTAGTAGTCGTCCGAGCGGCCCTTGACGATGTAGTCGCCCCACAGGTCATAGCTCAGCACCGTGTTGAACGCCGAGATGTTGGCCGCCATACCGGCCATGAAGGCCGCGAGGAGGCCGGTGATCGCCAGCCCCAGCAGTCCGTTGGGCAGCACGTCGCGCATCAGGTAGAGCAGGGCGTCGTTGTAGGCGACCCCTTCCCCGGACGCACCACCTGGTGGTGAACCGCCGGCCTTCAGGTCGGCGATCTCGGTGACGAGGACTGCGGCGATCATGCCGGGGACGATCGTGATGAACGGGACGAACATCTTCGGGAAAGCACCGATGACGGGAGTCTTGCGAGCCGACGAGATGGAGTCGGACGCCATGGCTCGCTGCACCTCGACGAAGTTGGTGGTCCAGTAGCCGAAGGACAGCACGAAGCCGAGCCCGAACACGATGCCGACGACCGACCAGACCGGGTTGTCGAAACCGGACAGGGCCTGCCCGGGCCACGAGTTGAGCTGTTGCTCGGCGGGCGGGGCGTCCCCCACGCCGGCAGCTGCGGTGATCTTCGCCTCGAGGCCGCTCCAGCCACCGACCCGATGCAGGCCGATCAGAGTCAGGGGCAGCAGTGAGGCGACGATCACGAAGAACTGCAGCACCTCGTTGTAGATCGCGGCCTTGAGCCCGCCCAGGGTGATGTAGGAGAGCACGACCACGGCGGCCACGATCAGCGCGACCCACAACGGCCAGCCGAGGAGCGCGTGCACGATGGTGCCGAGCAGGTAGAGGTTCACTCCTGCGATCAGCAGCTGGGCGACGGCGAACGAGATCGAGTTGACCAGGTGGGCCGGCTTGCCGAACCGGCGGAGCATGAACTCGGGGACCGAGCGGACTTTCGAGCCGTAGTAGAACGGCATCATCACGACGCCGAGGAACAGCATGGCCGGGATGGCGCCGACCCAGAAGTAGTGCACGGCGGGGAGCCCGAACTGGGCCCCGGACGCCGACATGCCCATGATCTCGACGGCCCCGAGGTTGGCGGAGATGAAGGCGAGACCCGTCACCCACGCGGGCAGCGATCTGCCGGAGAGGAAGAAGTCGAGCGAGTCGGACACCTGTCTGCTGGCGAGCCAGCCGATGCCCAGGACGAAGGCGAAGTACGTCGCCAGGATGAGGTAGTCGACCGGGCCCGCGTCGATCAGGGTGGCCAGGGGAGTGATACCCGCGTGCATATGCGGCTCCGTTCCGAGTCGGTGCGTCCTGTCCGACACCGTAGACCGGGGTCGTACCCATTTCGTCGTCACTCAACGGCGTGACATCACGGCTGACCATGAATGACATCAGTCAGACTTGACATGACGTCACTGTGATGTCATCGTGGTGCGCATGGACATCACGCCGTACGTCGACAGCCTCCGCCGGGACCTCGTGGCCGCGGCAGAGGCAGGCGGCCCCGACATCAAGACCGCGGCCGAACGCCTCACCATGGCGCTCGACCCGGCCGCTCGGCTGGCGCTCATGGAGGCCCTGTCCCACGCCGCCGCCGAGATCACCTCCGAGCTCCCGAGCGGGTCGGTCGACGTACGCCTCAACGGGCGCCAGCTCGACTTCGTGGTCAGCATCCCGCTCGACGGCCCCACACCGGCGCCCGCGTCCACCCCGCGGGCCGAGGAGTCCGAGGAGGACGTCGCCCTCGCCCGCATCACCCTGCGCATCCCCGAGCCGGTCAAGGCCCGCGCCGAGGAGTTCGCCGCACGTCAGGGCCAGTCGCTCAACACCTGGCTGGTGGGCATCGTCCGGATGGCCACCAGCAGCGAGACGGTCGACATCGACCTGTCGAGCCTGCCGTTCTTCGGCGATCCCTTCTCCCGCCAGAAGGGCTCGACCAGCCGTCGCATGACTGGCTGGATCTAAACCCACCTCAGACCTAGGAGACACCATGCAGCAAGCATTCGAGACCCACGAGCCGGTCGAGCTGTACGTCGAGATCGGACGCGGCAGCGTCACCCTCGACGCCGCCGAGACCACCGAGTCGACCGTCGAGGTCACCGGCGACAGGAGCGACGAGGTGATCGTCGAGCTGAACGGCAGGCAGCTGTCGGTCATTTCCCCTCGGCACCGCACCGGGTTCTTCGGCGGCGAGCCCAACCTGTTCGTCACCATCGCCGTTCCGACCGACAGCCAGCTGAACGTCAAGACCGGCAGCGCCGACGTCAGCGCCTCCGGCACCTGGGGATCCACCCAGGTGAAGAGCGGGTCGGGGCAGGTTCGCCTTGCGGAGGTCGGCGCCCCCGCCCTCATCGAGACCGGGTCCGGCGACATCAGCGCCGAGCGGATCCTCGGGGAGGCCAAGATCAAGAGCGGGTCCGGCAACGTCACGGTCCAGCGTGCCGACAGCGCCGCCCTGGTCAGCACCGGGTCCGGCGACGTCGAGCTGGCCGTGGCTGCCGGCCCGGTCGTGGTGAAGACCGGGTCGGGCGATCTGCGGGTCGCCACCGCCGACGGCGACGTGTCGATGTCGACCGGCAGCGGAGACGCCGTCGTCGAGCGGCTCAACCGCGGCACGTTCTCGGTCAAGGGCGCTTCGGGTGACGTCGCGGTCGGCGTCCCGGCGGGAGTGCCCGTCTGGACCGACCTCTCGTCGGTGTCCGGCCACGTGCACTCCAACCTGGTCGGCGCGGGCACTCCTGCCGACGGCCAGGCCCACATCGAGCTCCGCGCCAAGACGGTCAGCGGCGACATCACCCTCAAGCAGCTCTGAGAAGAAGGGCCGATCATGTTCCTGAACGACCTCGAAGCACGTGAGCGCATCAACGACCGGCTGCGTCGCGCCCAGGCGCCGCGGCTCCCGGTCCCCCCGGGCCGCCACCGGTTGGCCCACCAGCTGCGACGGTTCGCCGCTCGCCTGGAGAACTAAGGGGTCCTCAGCCCTTCATCGCGACGCCCCGGCGCCAGTAGCCCATGAAGGCGACCTGGCGCCGGTCCATGCCCAGCCCCGTGACGAGATGGCGGCGCAGGCCGGTGACGACTCCCGCCTCACCCGCGATCCAGGCGTACAGCCCGTCGAGGTCGTGGTCGACCGCGACGGTGGCCCCGATGTCCTCGACGTCCTCGCCCGAGGACGAGTAGGTCGGAGTCTCCCAGAGGTCGTCGTCGACCTCGCCCGCCGTGGCCTGCGGTCTCGCTGCGGCCCGCACCCCGAGGTGCGTCAGCACGGCAGCCTGCAGCCGCTCACCCAGCGGCGCCTGTCCACGCGGGAGCCAGACCACCTCCATGCCCACCGGGCACCGCACGTCGAGCACGTCGCCCGCCTCGGGCACCTCCAGGAACGCGTGGCCGCGGGTGCCGTCCGGAAGCGACTCGAGGATGGAGCCGATCGCCGGGACGGCTGTCTCGTCACCGGCGAGCAGCACTGAACGCGCCCCGGTCGGATCGAACTCGATGCCGCCGAACGGCGCGCCCCGGCGCGGGGCGATCGCGACGAGGCGATCCCCCACGCGTGCTGCCGCCGCCCAGGTCGACGCCGGCCCGGTGGCGCCCTCCGCGAGGTGCAGCACGAAGTCGACGACCAGGCGGGTGTCGACGCCCTCACCGCGCACCGCACGCGCGGTGTAGGTGCGCATGGGTCCGCCCTCCAAGCTGCCTGATTCCGTCGGGAAGACCAGCTTGATCCGCTGGTCGTACAACGGGCCATCGACGCCGAAGTCGGCGAGCGGGTCGCCCCCCAGCTCGATGCGGACATAGCTGGGTGAGAGCCGTTCGACCGATCGAACCTCGACCTCGTCCAAGATCATCTGGCGCTGCTCAGACTGCGTGACCGACATCTGCCGCCCCTTCTCGATTAGTTAGGTAAGCCTAACCTAATCAAGAAGGCAGCGTGCGCACCCGTCAGATCTGGGTGCGGTGGAAGTTCTGGAACGACTTCGAGGGGGTCGGTCCGCGCTGACCCTGGTAGCGCGAGCCGTACTTCGCCGAGCCGTAGGGGTGCTCGGAGGCCGAGGAGAGACGGAAGAAGCAGAACTGCCCGATCTTCATGCCCGGGTAGAGCTTGATGGGCAGGGTGGCGACGTTGGCCAGCTCGAGGGTGACGTGACCGGAGAAGCCAGGGTCGACGAACCCGGCGGTCGCGTGGGTGAGCAGGCCGAGTCGACCCAGCGACGACTTGCCTTCGACCCTGGCGGCGATGTCGTCGGGCAGCGTGACGACCTCGTAGGTCGAGCCGAGGACGAACTCCCCCGGATGCAGGATGAACGGCTCGTCACCGTCAGGCTCGACCTCGCGGGTCAGGTCGGACTGGTCCGCGGCGGGGTCGATGTGGGGATAGCGGTGGTTCTCGAAGACGCGGAAGAACCGGTCGAGGCGTACGTCGATCGACGATGGCTGGAGCATGGACGGATCCCAGGGATCCATGGTGATCCGGCCGGCGTCGATCTCGTCGAGGATGTGGCGGTCGCTCAGCAGCACGCACGTAACCTACCGCGACCGCCCTCCCCCTAGCCTGTGGCCATGGCTTTCCTGCGCTATGTCGCCCTCGGCGACTCGTTCACCGAGGGTGTCGGCGATGTCGACCCTGGGCGCCCCAACGGCGTCCGGGGCTGGGCTGATCGCGCTGCCGAGGCGCTCGCGGTCGAGAACCCGGGGTTCACCTACGCCAACCTGGCGATCCGTGGGCGCAAGCTCGACGGCATCCTCGCCGAGCAGCTGGAGCCCGCCCTCGCCATGGACCCCGACCTGGTGACCATCTATGCCGGCGCCAACGACATCATGCGCCCGCGCGTCGACATCGACGCCCTGGTCGAGCGGTACGACGCGGCGCTCGGCCGTCTGGCGGCCACCGGCGCCACCCTGGTGGTCTTCACGGCCTTCGACACCGGCGGGTCGGCCATCTACGCCAGCATCCGGGGACGCTTCGCCCTCTACAACGAGCTGCTGCGGCAGAGCGTGGAGCGCCACGACGCCACCCTGGTCGACTTCTGGCGGATGCGGGAGCTGCGCGACTGGCGTCATTGGGACCCCGACCGGATGCACCTCGGCCCCGCGGGTCATCAGCGGATGGCGATCGCCGTCCTCGACCGGCTCGGCGTCCGCCACCAGCTCTCCCCACTGCCCCTGGGCGAGATCGTCCAGCCGACTCGAGGTGAACAGCTCACCCAGAACCTCGACTGGGTGCGCAGCCACGCGGTGCCGTGGGTGCATCGGCGGATCACCGGCCGATCCAGTGGCGACCTGGTCTCTGCTCGCCGACCCACCCTGACCCGGATCGAGTGAGCAGGTAGGATTCCCGTGCCCTCCACCTGGCGGGCGATTGCGGATGTAGCTCAGTTGGTAGAGCGCGACCTTCCCAAGGTCGATGTCGCGAGTTCGAGTCTCGTCATCCGCTCCAGACCACCAACGGCCCGGCGTGTCCACGCCGGGCCGTTCTGCGTGTCACGGGGATGTTTCTGATGAGGCATCTGGGAAACTTGTTGGCTTTTGAGGTTATTGTGGACAGTGGTACTTCCCCGCCCGCCACTGAACGAGGTCTTCCCCATGCCCCGCGCTCCTCGGCAACGCTCCGGCACGCCCCTGCCCGTGAAGATCGCCATCGGCGCGCTGGCCGTGCTGCTGGTCGGCGCACCGTTCGTGCCTCGTGGCGACGATGACGACGACGGCGCGGTCCGGCCGTCGGCCTCCGGCGAGGCCCCCGAGCTGGATGCGGCCACCGCCGGAACGAGCGCCATCACTCCTGTGGCACAGCGCGAGATCGACCGCGTCGTCGCCCAGGGAGCCACGGTGGGCCGCACCCTGACCGCTCGGGCCACGCCAGCCCTGCTGGCCCAGACCCAGGTGCGCTGCGCGGACTTCGAGGGTCAGCGCTACTGCCTGCACAGCGGCTGGACCACCGACACGCCGGACGAGGTGGTGTCCGGGGTGATCGACGCGGCGAGGCAGGAGTCCGCGCGGCGTACGACGAACACGGTGAACACGGGCGACGCCGACCTGCTCACCACGCTGCGTCGCTCGGCCGCCCTCTCGCCGGCCGCTCGGGCCGCCGCCGACCGGGCCGAGCTGACCGCAGCCGCCCGATCGGTCGCCAAGGTCTGGCTGCTGCGCCACCAGATCCAGGGCGTGCCGCTGCCGGAGGGCTTCCTCGAGGAACACCCGGAGGTGACCGTGCCGGCGGCCGCCAAGTCGACTGCCGGGGCGACCGCCTCACCCACGGCCAGCCCCACCGCGGTCACGGCTCCCACGGACAAGACCAACCAGGACTACCCCCAGAACAAGTGGATCCTGGACTACAAGAAGGTGGCCGAGCAGACGGTCACCTACTACTGCGGCCCGACCTCCATGCAGATGATCGCCTGGAACTGGAGCGGCACGCGCAAGTCGCAGAGCTATTGGGCCGACCGGCTCGGGACCACCTCGAACGGCTCGGCCATCAGTGACCTGGTGCGGGTGACCAACGCCAGCACCGGCTGGGACCGCAAGGCGTACGCCGGGCCCTACATCGTGCTCGACATCAAGGACTTCAGCTATCGCCAGTGGATGCTGCTCACGATGCGCCACATCGTCGACTACCGGGCGCCACTGATCCTCCACCCGATCCTGCACAAGGAGTTCTACCCCTACCTCGACGACGACGCCTCCGGGCACTTCCAGGTGGGCCGCGGCTACAACAAGCGCGGCGACAAGGCCAACCTGGTGAGCTATTTCGAGCCCTGGAACCAGCAGCGCTTCGACCCGTCGGAGCCCTACATCGCACGACTCCAGAACCGGAGCGCCTACAAGAGCTATCGAGCCAACCTGGCGCACTTCCAGCACAACATCGGAGTCTGATGCGAGCGGCACTCGCCGGCGCAGCGCTGCTCGTCCTGGCCCTGGCCGGGTGCACCGGAGACCCCGACGCCTCGCCGACGCCGCGCCCCAGCACCGGGGCGTCGTCGCCGACGCCCGACGAGACGCCGACCACCACCCGCCTGACGTGGCAGCCCGTGGACGCGGCGACGACCGACACCGTCACCCAGGGCGACGGCTTCGCGGTGGTGGTCGACCAGTCCAAGCGGGCCGTCACCCTGGACGAGGCCGGCGAGTCCACGACGTTCCGGGCGCCGGCCCGCTTCCAGTTCAACGACGTCCTCACCGACGGGTCGTGGCTGGTGCTGGTCGCGCAGGACGAGCAGGAGGTGCAGCCCAGCCGCGCCACCGTGGTCGAGCTCGCCACCGGGAAGCGATCGGTGATCGACGGCGAGTCCGACCTCCCCACTGTCAACGGCGGGTCGTGGGCGATCGCCGACGGCACGGTCCTGCACCCGACGTTCCGCGGTACGGCGTACTGCCTCGCGAAGGTCGACCTGGCCAGCCTGACGTCCGAGCTGGGCTACTGCGCGCCGCGGCGCGGCGGGTTCTCCCATCTGGTTGTCTCCCCGCAGGCCACCAGCCTGCTGACCTTCAGCGGTCGGCCCCAGTGCCGGACCGTCGCCTCGTTGGACGGTGCCGAGGTGGTGCCGTTCGCCGAGGTGACCGAGTGCAAGGGCTGGGACGGCGCGGTCACTGCCGACGGCACGATCTGGTCGGAGGTGCGCAACGAGAACCGCGTGGAACAGGCGGAGTTCTTCGCCAGCGATGAAGGCACCACCACCCAGCTCGGCGTGGGAACGACGGGGTCGCTGACCTGGTGCGGCGACTCGGCGTACTTCGTGAGGGACTCGCAGGGAGCTGGAAGCAGGGCCCAGCTGCTGCGCTGGACCCCGTCCGGGCGGCTCGACGTCGCCTACGAGTCACCCGGCCGGGGAGAGGCGTTCCTGGCCACCCCCCGCTGCGCGGGCGACGTGCTGAGCGTCAGCGCCTTCGGCGAAGGCGGCGACGAGCAGGTCTGGGCGAAGGTCCCGGGCTGAGCCGAGGCACCGGGACCTAGGCTCTGGGGCATGCCCGACTTCGCCGGCTTCCCCGTCGCCGCCCTCGACTTCTACGACGACCTGGAGATGGACAACACCAAGTCGTTCTGGGAGGCCCACAAGGAGGTCTACGACACGGCGGTGAAGGCTCCCATGACCGCGCTGGTGAAGGCGCTGGAGCCCGAGTTCGGCTCCGCCAAGGTGTTCCGGCCCTATCGAGACGTGCGCTTCGCCAAGGACAAGACGCCCTACAAGACCCACCAGGGTGCGTTCGTGGCGACCGGCCCCTCGACGGGGTGGTACGTCGAGATCGCGGCCCGCGGCGTGCGCGTCGGTGCCGGGTTCTACGAGTCGGGGGGTGACCGGCTGGCCGCCGTCCGGGAGGCCATCGACGACGACACGACCGGCCCCCGGCTGGTCAGGCTGCTGGCCAAGCTCGAGCGTGCCGGTTTCGAGATCGGCGGAGAGCAGCTGAAGACCTCCCCCCGAGGCTATGACGCCGGACATCCACGCATCGACCTGCTGCGGCGCAAGCAGCTCCTCGCTGGTCGCTCCTACGGGTTCGACTCCTTCATCCACGAGCCGGAGCTGCTGGACCGGGTCCGGACGGACTGGCGGGCCCTGGAGCCCCTGCTGAGCTGGTTGGACGCGGCCTCCCGCTAACCCCTGTTTTTCGGTGCGCGACACGGGATGTTCACCCGCCGGGCGCCCCGGCATGTCACCGTGGAGGCATGACACGACGCAAGGTGTTCCTCCACATCGGGCTGCCCGGCACCGGCGCGGGCTTCGTCGAGCAGGCCCTGCTCAGCCATGCGGCGGCCCTGGCCGACGCCGGTGTCGATGTCGCGGCCGCGTCCACGGAGGAGATGCTGCGGGTCGCCATCGAGATCCGCCGCGACCACAAGGACTGGGGCTACCAGCGCAGCGAGGTCGAGGGCACCTGGGCCGAGGTGTGCCGGCGCATCTACAAGCTCAAGGGCACCGTCGTGATCAGCCAGGAGCTGCTCGCCGGCGCCAGCCACGACCAGGTGAGCCTGTTCCTCGACGGCCTCGCCGGCCGCGAGATCCACGTGATCGTGACGGTCCGTGACCCCGGGACCCAGGTCGCCGCCGGCTGGCAGGAGTCGGTGAAGTCGGGTGACTCGGTCACCTTCGGACGTTTCCACGAGCGCATCATGGACCCCGACCGGGGTCACGCCCAGGCTCGCCAGTTCTGGAACGCCCAGGAGCTCGTCGATGTGCTGGGCCGCTGGAGCAGCGTGAAGGCGGAGCGGGTGCACCTGGTCGCCGTACCCCAGGTCGTCGATCCGCGTCCCGCCATCTGGGCGTCCTTGGCCCGGATCGTCGGCTTCGACGCCGACCGGTTCGCCCCCGACGTCGCTCGCGCCAGCCAGCCGACCCTCGGCACCACCGAGGTGGCGGTGCTCCGGGGGGTCAACGAGGCGATCGACGGCCGGATCGACGGTCAGCTGCGGCGTACGGTCGTCAAGCGCTACTTCGCCGACCGGATCCTCGGCGACACCTCGACGCCGCCCGCCACCACCCCGCCCGAGCTGTACGACGAGCTGCTGGCGCGCGCCGAGGGCTGGCAGAAGTTCATCGCCAACCGCGGGTACGACGTCATCGGCCAGGTCGACGACCTGTTGCCCCGGCTGCCGTCGAAGTCGGCCCTCTCGCCGGACGACGTGCCGGTGAAGGAACGGCTGCGCACGACCACGAACGCGCTGGCCAACGTGCTGGTGGAGGTGGCGCGGCTCCGCGAGCACAACGAACAGCTCGAGATCCGCAACGAGAAGCTCGAGCGCAAGCGCAAGAAGCTCAAGCGAAAGCTCGCCGAGCGCCCACCTGCCTGAGGCTCAGTGCGGCTGCCAGGCGTCTTCGTCGCCGGTGCGGCTGGTCACGGCCTTGGGGAGCTTGCCGTCGGCCATCTGGCGCAGGGTGACCTGTTCGAAGACGTCGCGCAGCGAGCTGCGGGCGGCGATCCAGACGTGCTGGAGAACCGCCGCCGAGTCGTTGTAGCTCACCGACTCCGGTCGCAGCCCGTAGACGGAGACCAAGGGGCCGTCGACCGCCCGGATCACGTCGGCGACGCTGACGTCGTCGGGATCACGGTTGAGCCGCCACCCACCCGACTGACCCCGCTGGGAGACCACGACACCGGCCCGGCGCAGGTCGGCCAGGATCGCCTGGAGGAAGCCGTGGGGGATCCCCTGGAGGCGCCCCAGCTCCTCGGCACTCACCGGGATGCCGTCAGTGCGCCCGGCCATCTCGATCAGGGCTCGCAGCGCGTAGTCGGACTTGGCGGAGACTCGCATGGCGACAGTGTGTCAGATATGTGCACCTGATCCATCGACCAAGGCGTGAAATGACCTGCGTCCTCGGGGTGGAGTGCGGGGTCCGACGGGGGTGCGTCCGTCGGACCCCGCAGATCGGGGGAGGGGGGCTCGACCCCAATATGAGTAAGTTACTACAGAATGACCAAATTGGAAGCGGAATCCCGATCGTGTCTTCGGTCACACAATTCCTGCGGCGAGTCTCGGCATTCGCCTTGCGATCTGGTCGATGAGGACGGATACTTAAGTTACCGGCCAGTAGCCCGCACACGAGAACGGAATAGGTGGAGCAGTGAGCCACTACAAGAGCAACCTGCGTGACATCGAGTTCAACCTCTTCGAGGTCTTCGGACGAGACGAGGTCCTCGGCACAGGTCCCTTCGCGGAGGTCGACACCGACACCGCTCGTTCGATCCTGCGTGAGGTCGACCGCCTCGCTCGCGAGGACCTCGCGTCCTCCTACGAGGACTCCGACCGCAACCCGCCCACCTTCGACCCGGCCACCCACACCGCCGACCTCCCCGAGAGCTTCAAGAAGAGCTATCAGGCCTGGATGGACTCCGAGATGTGGCGCCTGCAGGTGCTCGAGGAGCTCGGGGGCCAGACCGCTCCCTCCTCGCTCGTCTGGGCCACCGGCGAGCTGGTGCTCGGTGCCAACGCCCCGGTCTGGATGTACGCCGCCGGCCCCGCCTTCGCCAACATCGTCTACCGCAACGGCAACGACCGCGACAAGCTGATCGCCCGGCACATGGTGGACCGGCAGTGGGGCTGCAGCATGGTGCTGACCGAGCCTGACGCCGGTTCCGACGTGGGCGCCGGACGCACCAGGGCCACGCTCAACGACGACGGCTCCTGGAACCTCGAGGGCGTCAAGCGGTTCATCACCTCCGCCGAGCACGACATGAGCGAGAACATCATGCACCTGGTGCTGGCGCGGCCCGTCGGCATCGAGGGGGTGGGGGGTCCCGGCACCAAGGGGCTCAGCCTCTTCCTGGTGCCCAAGATCCACTTCGACCACGAGACCGGCGAGCTCACCGGCGAGCGCAACGGCGCCTACGTCACTGGCGTCGAGCACAAGATGGGCATCAAGGTCTCCAACACCTGCGAGCTCACCTTCGGCGACGCCGGCGTGGGCGGCGGCGAGCCCGCGAAGGGCTGGCTGCTCGGCGAGGTCCACAACGGCATCGCCCAGATGTTCCAGGTGATCGAGAACGCCCGGATGATGGTCGGCACCAAGGCCATCGCGACGCTGTCGACGGGCTACCTCAACGCCCTCGACTACGCCAAGACCCGCGTGCAGTCCGCCGACCTGACGCAGGCCGCCGACAAGACCGCGCCGCGGGTGACCATCACCCACCACCCCGACGTACGCCGTTCGCTGATGACGCAGAAGTCCTACGCCGAGGCGATGCGGGCCCTGGTCCTCTACACCGCCACGTGGCAGGACAAGGTGATGCTCGCCGCCCACCGGGGCGAGCGCGACGAGCAGGCGGAGGCGGTCAACGACCTGCTGCTGCCGATCGTCAAGGGCTACGGCTCGGAGCGGTCCTGGACCCTGCTCGGCACCGAGTCCCTGCAGACCTACGGCGGTTCGGGGTTCCTGCAGGACTACCCCGTCGAGCAGTACGTGCGGGACGCCAAGATCGACACGCTCTACGAGGGCACGACCGCGATCCAGGGCCAGGACCTGTTCTTCCGCAAGATCGTCAAGGACCAGGCCAAGGCGCTGGGCTTCGTGGCCGGAGAGGTCGAGGGGTTCCTCGCCTCGGAGGCCGGCAACGGTCGCCTCAAGGTCGAGCGGGAGCTGCTCGCCACTGCTCTGGCCGACGGCAACGCCATCGTCGGCGCCATGATCGGCCAGCTCATGTCCGCCGACGTCAACGCCGAGGGCGGCGACCTGCGCAACATCTACAAGGTCGGCCTCAACTCCTCGCGACTGCTGATGGTGCTGGGCGACATCGTGTGCGCCTGGCTGCTGCTGCGCCAGGCCGAGGTGGCGCTGACCAAGCTCGGAGGCGAGGTGTCCGCCAAGGACAAGGCGTTCTACGAGGGCAAGATCGCCGCCGCCCAGTTCTTCGCCCACAACGTGCTGCCGAAGATCAGCGCCGAGCGGGCGATCGCCGAGGCGGTCGACCTGTCCCTGATGGACCTGTCGGAGGATTCCTTCTGATCACACCCACAGGGGTGTGCCGCGGACCCGCTCGACCCGGAAGGGTGGGCGGGTCCCGGACATTTCGGGGCCCACGGAGTCACGAAGGAGTGCACATGGGTATCGGAATCGGAATCGTCCTCCTGGTGATCGGCTTGATCCTGGTCACCGGAGCCGTCGATCTGCCGGCCAGCATCGACGACGCCATCGCGTCGGAGACGCTGGGCTGGATCTGTCTGGTGGTCGGGCTGCTGGCGATCGTGCTCGCGCTGGTGATGAACAACCAGCGGAACCGTTCCACGCGAGTGGAGCGGGTTGAGGAACGCCGCCTCGACTGACGCTGCGACGTCATGGCTCCCGGTTGCTCCGGCGACCGGGAGCTGTGACGTCCAGAAGCTATGACGTCCGGGAGCTATGACGTCCGGGACAACACCTCGCGGACGATGTCGAGACTGGTGTCCGGGTGCAGGAACGCGAAGCGTCCGACCGTCTCGCCGTCCCACTTGCTCGGTGGGATGAAGGCGACCTCGTCGCGGTGCAGTCCCTCGGCCCAGGCCGTGTAGTCGTCAGCCGCCCAGCCGACCCGGCGGAACAGGACGACCCCCAGGTCGGGTTCGCGGATCAGCTCCAGGTGGTCGGCCTCCCGGATGAGGTCGGCGGTCTCCCGGGCCAGCGACGCCGCCACCTCGATGGCCTCCCGGTAGGCGTCGACGCCGTAGACCGCCAGCGAGAACCACAGCGGCAGCCCACGGGCCCGACGAGTCAGGTGGTAGGCGTAGTCGGTCGGGTTCCACTCACCGTCCGTGGTGTGGATGACGTCGAGGTACGACGCGTCCTGGGTGTGCACCGCCCGGGCGAGCTCCGGCTCGCGGTAGAGCACCGCGCAGCAGTCGAACGGCGTGAACAGCCACTTGTGCGGGTCGAGGATGAAGGAGTCGGCGAGCTCCAGGCCGGCGTACAGGTGCTTGAGAGAGGGCGCGAAGATCCCCGCACCTCCGTAGGCCCCGTCGACGTGGAACCACCAGCCGTTCTCCCGGGCGAACGCCCCGACCCCGGCGAGGTCGTCGACGATGCCGGCATTGGTGGTCCCCGAGGTGCACACGACCGCGGCGATGTCGGAAGGGTCCGGATCGGCGGCGACGGCGGCCCGGACGGTCTCGGCGGTCATCCGGTGGTCGGGGGTCTCGACGACCAGCGCCTCCATCTCCAGCAGGCGCAAGGTGTTGACGATCGAGGAGTGGGCGTCGGTGCCGACCACCACGCGCAGCCGGCGTCCGCCGAGAGCCGCGCCGAGCCGTTTCTTGGCGGTCTCGCGAGCGACCGCGAGCGTGGACAGGTTGCCGGCCGACCCGCCGGACACGAAGCAGCCGCCCGCGCCCGACGGCAGCCCGGCCTCGTCGGCGATGAGGCGCAGCACCGTGTTCTCGGCGGCGATCGCCCCCGACGCCTCCAGCCACGAGATGCCCTGGATGGAAGCGCAGGACACCAGCATGTCGAAGAGCAGCGCCGCCTTGGTGGGCGCGGCGGGGATGAACCCCAGGAACCGCGGGCTGTCGGCGGAGATGACGCTGGGCGCGATGACCGAGGAGTAGACCCCCAGCACCTCGTCCGGCGGCCGTCCCGCGTCGCGGATCAGGCCGTCAAGCCGCTCGTAGAGCTCCATGGCGGGCAGGGCACCCCGGTCGAGGGGGACGGGGTTCATCCGGAGCCGGTTCTCGGCGTAGGCGAGCACGCTGCGCACCATCTGCTCGGTCGTCTGGTCGATGTCGTGCACGGCGCTCAGCCCTGGCCTTCGCCGGGCAGCGGCCCGCGGTCGGCCAGCAGCGGCAGGCCCGGATCCCACGTGGTGCCGTCCCGGGCGTCACGTCGTCGCCGGGCGATGGCCGACAGCGACTCGAGCACCACCCTGTTGGCGAGGGCGGCGGTGATCTCGGCGTGGTCGTAGGGCGGGCTCACCTCCACCACGTCCACCCCGACCACGGGCAGCTCCAGGCAGATGCGGCGTACGGCGTCGAGCAGCTCGCGAGCCGTCAGCCCGCCCGGCTCGGGGGTGCCGGTGCCGGGCGCGTGCCCCGGGTCGCACACGTCGATGTCGACCGACAGGAACACCCCGTCGCAGTCGTCCATCGCGATCGTGAAGGCCTCGGTCAGGCACGTCGCCAGCCCACGGTGGCCGATCTCGGTCATCTCGTAGGAGCGCATCTCCTGACCCGCCATCCAGTCCAGGGTCTCGGGCTCGGGCCAGTAGCCGCGCAGCCCCATCTGCAGGAACCGGTCGCCACGCAGTGCCCCGGACTCGATCAGGCGACGCATCGGCTGGCCGTGACCGTAGAGCGAGCCGAACTCGATGTGCCCGGTGTCGGCATGGGCGTCGAAGTGGATCATCGAGATGCGGCCGTGGCCGTAGACGTTCGCCACCCCGGTCGCGTCGGGCAGCGTCACGGAGTGATCGCCGCCGAGGATCACCGGGATGGCACCCGCGCGGGTGACCTTCTCGACAGCGGCCTCGAGGGCCGGCAGTGCCACCTCGATGTCGCCGGAGTACATCTCCACGTCTCCCGCATCGACGACCTTCAGGTCGACCAGGCCGTCGGTGCGCAGAGCCAGACTGGGCCGGGAGCCGTCATGCGGGAGGTAGTCACGCATCCGGATCGCCATCGGACCGAAGCGGGCGCCCGAGCGAGCCGACGTCCCCCCGTCGAAGGGCGCGCCGATGATGACGACGTCCGCGTCGGCGTACGACGCAGGCTCGTCGAGGTCGCACATGGGAACGCCGAGGAAGGTGAAGTCAGGGCCGAACTGCTGGCCGTAGCGAGTCATTCTCGGAGTCTCGCAGCGCGCTGCGCGATGTCAAGCAGCAGCCAGCCCCGTGCCACGCTGGCAACGTGACGTGGACGCTGGACGACCTGCCCGACCAGACCGGACGAACCGCGCTGGTCACCGGCGCCACCGGAGGGCTCGGTCATCAGGTGTGCCTCGCCCTGGCCAGACGCGGCGCCACCGTGGTGCTGGCCGCCCGCAACGAGGACAAGCTCGCCGCGACCGCCCGCTCCATCACCGACGCGGTCCCCGGCGCCGAGGTGAGCCGGTTGCGCGTCGACCTCGCCGACCTCTCCGACGTACGCCGCGCCGCCGGTGCGGCCGTGGCTCTCGGACCCGTGCACCTGCTGATCAACAACGCCGGGGTGATGGCGACGGCGCAGCAACGCACCATCGACGGACTCGACCTGCAGCTGGCGACGAACCACTTCGGTCCCTTCCTCCTGACCTGCCTGCTGCTGCCCCAGCTCGCCGAGGCCGAGCACGGCCGAGTCGTCACCGTCAGCTCGAACGCCCATCGGATGACCCGGCAGGCGCCGCTGGCGGAGCCTCGGCTCGTCCCAGCGCGCTACTCCCGGTGGGCCACCTACGGGCAGAGCAAGCTGGCCAACCTGCTCTTCACCTACGAGCTCGACCGCCGGCTGAGGGCGGCCGGCTCCCCGGTGCTGGCCACAGCGGCCCACCCCGGCTACTCGGCCACCCACCTGCTGGCCACCGGTCAGACCGGAGGCACGGGTGGCGCGCTGGCCTCGATCCTGGACGCGACCATGCGAGCGACCGGCCAGTCGGCAGCGATGGGCGCCCTGCCGATCCTGATGGCGGCCACCGCGGACGTCCCCGGCGGCACCTACTGCGGACCTGCCGGACTGGGTCAGTGGCGCGGGCTGCCCCAGATCGTGACCAGCAGCTCGCTGGCGCACGACCCGGCCGCCCAGGCGGAGCTGTGGAGGATCAGCGAGGCCGTCACCGGCGTCCGGTTCCCGTAAGGATCCGCTCCCGGCCGTAATGGCACGACACCCCTGTGAGTCGTACACACGGACGACCGTCCACATGTCCGAGCCCACGGGGGGATCTCTACCGATGAACCATGCCCTGCACCATCCGATCAGGGTCCGCGTGACCCGACTGCTCACCGGCGCCGTCGCGCTGGTGCTGGCAACACTCACGACGCTCGCCCTGGCGTCTCCCGCCCAGGCGGACGTGATCGACAACGCGATCACCGGCGTCACCCTCGAGACCACCGGCGACCTGCACGACAACTCGCGGGTCGACTTCTCCTGCACCTGGGCGGTGCCTGACGGATCGCAGCCCGGCGACACGTTCACGCTGCAGCTGCCGCCGGAGCTCGCCTGGTCGGGAGCGACCAGCTTCGCGCTGACCGCGCCCGACGGGGTCACCCCCGTCGCGCTGGCATCAGTCTCGAGCAGCGGACTCGTCACCTTCACCCTGACCGACTACATGCTCACCCACGCCTCGGCCAGCGGCGACTGCCACTTCACCACCCGCTACATCGCCACCGGTGCCGGCGAGCATGTGCTGGAGTTCGACGTCGGCTCCGGGGTCGTCCGGGTCCCGGTGACCGAGGGCACCCCCTGCCAGACCAACTGCGGCACCAAGGTGGCCAAGAAGGTGGGCTGGTGGGTCGACCGGGACGCTCAGGACCGGATGCAGTTCGCGATCCGGGCACCAGCCACCACCGGAGGCAGCACCAACTCGATCACCTTCATCGACAACCCGGGGGCGGGCTACGACCTCGACTGCGTCACCCTGCGGTCCTTCGTGAGCCCGACCACAGCCGCCGACGGCGCTGTCATCGCACCGTTCATCGGCGCCTACCGCGCCGGGGCCACCCCTCCCTACGCCCCCGGGCAGCAGCTCGTCGCTCCGGCGGTGACCTGTTCGGCCTCCGGCCTCACGCTCGACTGGACCGGTGTGCCGGCGGGGATGTACTCCGAGGTGCGCATCCAGGCGGTCGTCACCGATCCGAGCCTGGGCGAATACACCAACTCCGGGATCGTGAGGATGAACGGCGTCGACCACGAGGTCGGCACGATCATCAAGCACGACGAGCCCGGCGGCGGCGGCCAGGGTCCTGCCATCCACCTCGAGAAGTGGTCCACGGCCGAGGGTGGCCCGGCGACCACCGACGGATCCGACTTCCCCGGCGACCACGACTCCGCCCCCGGCGCCGACCTGGTCCCCGGCGAGCCCACGTCGATCACCTTCACCATCACCAACACCGGCGACGAGGACCTCACCGACCTCCAGGTCACCGACGCCACCACCGACGGGCCGGCCATCACCGCGATCAGCTGCGACTTCTCGCCCCTCGGCGGACCGTCCAGCGGCACCACCTGGCCCGCAGGCCCGTTCCACCCCGGTGACTCCTTCACCTGCACCGGCACCGTGCCCGCGATGCCTGCCGACGACACCCATTCCGACGAGGCCACCGTCACCGGAATCGGCGCCGTCACCGGCACCACCGTGACCAGCCACGACCCGTGGCACGGACACACCCCGCCGAAGGCCGAGCCCCAGCTCAGCACCACCACCTCCACCGCGGTGGCCAGGCCAGGGGTCACCCTCCACGACCAGGTGACCGGTCGTGGCTTCGAGTCGTCCTACTCCGGCACCGGGCAGGCGACGCTCTACGGTCCGTTCAGCCGCCGCGGCGACGCCCGCTGCACGGCCGCCACCGCCGTCGGCACCGTCGCCTTCACCCCACGGAACGGCACCGTGCGGACCCCGGGCATCCGGGTCAGCGAGCCGGGTCACTACACCTGGGTGGCTCGCTCCAGTGCCGACGAGCTCCACCGCGCCGCCACCCACCGGTGCGGCCTGGCAAGCGAGTCGACCGTGGTGCGCAAGACTCCGATCGTCGACGTCCCCAACGTCGAGTCCGGCTTCAGCGGCACTCTCCACCGGGCAGCGGCGCGGACCTCTCGCGTGCTGCCGGCGAGACTGCGGTTCCGCGGCATCGGCCTCGACGCGGCGGTTTCTGCGACCAGGATCGTGCGACACCAGATGGTCCTGCCGGCCAACACCCAGCGGCTGGCCATCCTGAGCCGCACCGCCACCCCCGGTGACGCGATCGGCACCACCGTCATCGCCGGCCACGTCAGCAACAGGCACAACTCCCCTGGCGCACTGTGGTCATTGCGCAAGGCCAAGGTCGGACAGGTGATCGGCTACCGCGGTGGCGACGGGATCACCCATCGCTACCAGGTCACCGGCCACCGCCTCTACCGGCGTGGACAGCTGCCTCGCAGCGTCTTCGCCACCACCGGGGCCCCGCGCCTGGCGCTGATCACCTGCGCCCGCATCAAGGTCTCAGCAGCCGGCCACTTCCACTACACCCGCAATCTGGTGGTGTTCGCCAAGCAGCTCTGATCGGCGAGCGGGGGTGCAGCCAACGGGGTGCAGCCAACCGGCTGCGCCCCCGCTCGACCAAACGCGGCCGGCGCCGCCGATACCATCGGACGATGCATCGGGGCGAGGACGGCAACATCACGGCACGCGTGGTCGCCGTGCTGGCCGTGATCCTCGGCTGCGTGGCTGCGGGCGCACTGCTCGGCTGGGGGTGGGCAACGGCCACCAGCACCGATCCGGTCCGGCGGGGAGCAGCCCAACCGCTGGAGGCCCGGCTCCCGAGCGCCCCGACCTACGCTCCGGAGGCGCCGTACGCCACCGACGTCAGCTTCCCGCCGCTGGGCACCGACCTCGACTACGTGGCGACCCGAATCGGCGGCTCGGCCTACGCCTGGAAGGCCAGGGTGCCGAAGGGGTGGACGACCTCGGTCATCGGCCCCAACGAGAACAAGTACCTTCCCCCCGACGGCCCGGTGGGCGGCTACGGTCTGCGGATCGAGCTCGTCCTGGGCCAACGGCTCTCTCCAGCAGCCCTGGTGGGCGAACGGCTGGTCGCCTTCCGGGCGCTGTTCGACGACGTCCATGTGCTCTTCAAGAACGACACCACGATCGCGCTGCGCTATCGGGACCCGCAGGCGAACTGGCTGCGCTTCAACACCTTCCGCTGGATCCCCGACGTCAACGGGACCGCGGCCGTCGAGGTGTCGGTGTCAGGGCGCGACCAGGACCGGCCCGGGATGGACGCCCTGATGAGCCGGCTCACCGAGAGTCTCGAACCGGCCGACTGACCACCTGGAGGCCCGCGGTCGCGTGGGCCTGCACTCCGGGAGTCACGCGCAGGGACACCGTCGCGGCGTCAGGCACGAGCAGGTCGAGAGCGAAGTCGAGGGACGGCCGGTCGCGAGACGCCAGCGAACACGCGAGCGTGAACCGGTCAGGGGCCGCACCCTCCGCGGAGGTGCAGGTCCAGAGTCCGAACTGCTGGTCGCGGTGGGCCAGCCACCGCGTGGCACCCTCGACCCGCACCTCGAGCCGCGTGCCGGTGTCGGCACCGGAGACCGGCACCAGGACGTGGAACCACGGGTCCCCGGCGTCGGCGATCGGCGAGCTGGTCGCTCGCCCCAACCTGGCCTTGGACACCCTGGACTCCGCTGCAGGAGGAGTCGTGGGGACCGGGGAGGGAAGCGGGATAAGGCTGACCTCCGGCGGCTCGGCGACGTCGCTCACCAGGGGTGCGGCTTCGACGACCGGCTGGGTCGGGACCGCGGCGGGCTTCGCGTCCACGGGCCGCTTCGTCGGCTGCTGACGCGCCGGCTTGACCGGGTCGGCCGACGCGGGCTGGGACACCGGCGCGGTGGCCTCGGGCGCGCTGACCGGCGAGGTCCCGGCCTGGTCGATGAGCCTCGCCGCCACCAGGACGACGGCTGCCGCCACGGCCGTTGCGACCAGACCCGCCGCGACCCCGTGGGACGAGCGGCCGGCAGACGTGACGTCGGACGGCGCGGGGCTCGCCTCAGGCATCCCCGGCCCAGGCAGCTCGGCCCGGTAGGCCTCGAGACAGCGAGGCGCGGCGATGCCCAGCGCAGCCGAGAAGACGACAGCGGGAAGGTTGCGCCGCAGCTGACCGAGATCGGCGAGCGCCCCTCGGCAGTCCTCGCACACCTCGAGGTGCGACTCGACCAGGGCCCGCTCCGCCGGGGTCGCCTGGTCGCGCAGCAACTTGGGGATGATGTCGCAGCTGGCCGCGCACGCGGGCTTCGGCGTACTCCCCAGGTAGGTGGCGACGTAGGCCTGACGCAGCGACTCGCGGGCCCGGAAGGCCAGCGCCGCGACGGCGTTGGGCTTCAGACCGAGGATGCGCCCGATCTCACTGTGGCTGGCACCCTCGACCGTGCCGTACCAGAGCACCGTCTGGGCACGCTCGGGCAGGCTCTGGAACGTCTGCCTCATGATGCTCGCGTCGAGAAGGCGGTCAGGTGACTCGGTGTCCACCCAATCCTCGTCCAACCGTTCGAGATCGTCGACGAGGACGGAGCGGGAGTCCTTCCTGATGTGGTCGACGTGCAGGCGCCGGACCGCCGTCAGCAGGTAGGCCCGAAACGCGTGATCGGGTCCCCCGCCACCGCGGATCGCGGCGAAGACCCGTTCGAAGGCCTCCGAGGCCAGGTCAGGTGCCAGGCTCCGCCCGGCGATGCTGATCGCGAAGGCGAGCGCTGAGGGGTGGTGCCGACGAAAGAGCCCTTCGCCTCCGGCCGGGTCCCCGGCTCGGAGCAGGGCGACGAGGTCGGCGTCACTGGCGAGGTCGTCGTCGGGTTCGACCACGCCGATCTCGGAGGTCCCGGTCAGGCTCATGTGCAAAGAGACGCTGCAGGCGACGAAAACTGACGCCGTATGGGCGAAATTGGAGCATCTGGTCGGTTTCAGGCGCCGGGCGCGACGAATTCAGGACATTCCGTGCAGCTCGACCCCGTCCAGCACTTCGTTGGCCGTCGCTCGGTCGTCCGTCCGCACCTGCACCCACAACCACCGGTTGTCGGTCACGCGGACCACCCGCTCCACGATCACGCCGGGGCACTCGGTGTGCCAGACGGTCGTGGCGCGCACCCCACCGCCCCCCTTGACGGCGGGCTCCTCGTTGCCGCACTCCGGGTGACCCGGCATCAGGTCAGGGAGCGCGGCGCCCGGCATCAGACCGGCGAACACCCCCGGCCCCTCCTCTGCCGAGCCCACCTGGACGGCCGGGAAGGACGTCGACTGACCGGGCGGGCGCCAGCCGTCGTCGGCGACCGACGACTCCCAGGAGCGAGGCACCACGAGGGTGATCGAACCCTGCGCGTCCTTCACCGTGACCACCGGGTCCTGCCCTCGCAGGAACAGCACGGTGCCGAGCGCCGCCACCCCGACCAGCAGCGCGCCCACGAGCGCCGCCCCCCACCGCCCACGACGGGAGGGCGAGCCTGACCCGCCCGCGAGGTTCGCCGTGGGAGACACCGGCTGTGGGGTCGGCCGCACCCCGACCGCGGTGAGCTGCGGATCGAGCAGCGGGCGCGCAGGCCCGGTCGGGACGGGTTCGCCGTCGGCCGCCGCCGTCAAGGCCTCGAGGAAGGTGGCGATGTCGGGCCAGCGGTCGTCTCGGTCCGGTGCGAGCGCCCGCGCGACCACCTCCTCGAACATCCGCGGGTACGGCGTCTGCGGCGTGCCCATGGGCGGCACCGGAGGCGGATCACCCGCCGACGCCAGGGTCGCGTGCTCGTAGGGCGGCCGACCGGTGAGCACGAGGTAGGTCAACGCACCGAGGGAGTACTGGTCGGCACGGGCGTCGAGCGCCGCACCCCTAGCCTGCTCGGGAGCCGTGTAGGAGGGGGTGCCGGCGATCATGGTCAGCCGCGAGGAGACGTCGAGGGACTTGCCGAGGCCGAGGTCGCCGAGCATCGCCCGCACCTCCGTCTCACTCGCCGAGTCGTCGGTGCGGAACAGCACGTTCTGCGGCTTGACGTCGCGGTGCAGGATCGCCCGGCGGTGCAGGGCGCTCAGCCCGAGCCCCACCTGACGGATGATCCCGATGCCCTGGTCGGCCGCCAGCGGGCCCAGCGCCAGACGGTCGGCCAGCGTGCCCTGGTCGGCGTACGTCATGACCAGATAGGGGCGACCGTCCTCCAGCTCACCGGCATCGTGCACCCCCACGACGTACGGCGAGTCGACCTTGCGCAGGTAGCGACCCTCCTCGACGAAGCGGCGACGGACGTGGGAGTCCTCGGTCCAGTTGTCGGCAAGCACCTTGATGGCGACCGGCGAGTCGAGCTGCTCGTCGTAGGCCAGCCACACCGTCGCGAAGCCTCCTGAGCCGATGCGGCGACGTACGGCGTAGCGACCGAGACGCGCAGGAAGGGACACCCCTGCATTATGTTGCAGAGAAGGAACGGGGGAACCACAGGATGACCGCTGACGACCAGGCACCGACACCGGACGAGATCGACGCTCTCGCGGTGGCCGCCCGCGACGGCGACGGCCAGGCGCTGGAGGACCTCATCCGGCTGCTCCGCCCCAAGGTGCTGAACATCTGCCGCGGGGTGCTGCCGCACCACCCCGACGCCGAGGATGCCTGCCAGGAGGCGCTGATCAACATCTCCGCCAAGATCGGCACATTTCGAGGCACCAGCCGCTTCACCACCTGGGTGCACACGGTGGCCGTGAACAGCGCCCGGTCGACGTATCGTCGGATGAAGAACCAGGCAGCTCCCGGGGGCGCCGCGGACGACCTGTTCCTCGAGCGCCCCGACCCGCGGACCACCAGCGTGATCGCCGGCACCCGGCTCGACCTCTTGGAGGCGATGGACATCCTCGAGCGCGACCACCCGAGCTTCGTGACGCCGCTGCTGCTCCGCGACGTCTACGGACTCTCCTACGAGGAGATCGCAGCGGAGACCGCCGCCCCGCTGGGCACGGTGAAATCCCGGGTCCACGACGGTCGGCGGCTGGTGCGTCCGCTGCTGCGGGTGACCGAATGAGCGGCCTGCTCCACCTGCGGCCCATCGAGCCGCGCGACCACGGCTTCGTGATCGAGCTCAACCGGCTGCACGTCCACCTCACCGCGCCCATGGAGGAGCCCCGGATGCTCGAGCTCCTCGCTTGGGCCGATCGGGCCGTGGTGATCGAGGTCGACGACACCCCCGCCGGCTTCGTGTTCACCTTCCCCGCCCACACGCCCTACGACTCGGCGAGCTATCGCGAGCTGTGCCGTCGCTTCCAGCACTTCACCTACCTCGACCGGATCGTCATCGACGACGAGTTCCAGCGCAGGGGGCTCGGCACGCTGGTCTACGACCAGATCGAGGCCTCGGCCGACACCCGGGTGGTCCTGGAGGTCAACATCGACCCACCCAACGAGCCGTCCCTGGCCTTCCACCGGGGCCGCGGCTACGTCGGAGTCGGTGAGTTCGGGCCCGACGACCACCGGGTGCTGCAGATGTCGAAGGAGCTGGGGTGAGGCGGCCCTGGATCGCCTGGGGCGTCGCCCTCCTGGTCGTCGCCGCCCTGGTGACCTGGTGGGTCCTGGACGAGCGACGCGACGGCCCGGCGCAAAGCGCGACCGGCTCGACGACGCCGACCGCCGAACCCGACGGACCCGGCTCGAGCGACGAGCCCGACTTCTCCGACCGCTCCGGACCGGCGTACGCCACCGCACTGGACCCGGGCCTCAGCACTCCACGGGAGGACAGCTACTACCCCGACCAAGGTGACCCGGGCATCGACACCCTGCACTACGGGCTCGACCTCACCTGGGACCCGGACCAGACGAGGCTGACCGGAGTCGCCGCGATCACCCTGCGGGCCACCGTCGAGGCCGACGAGTTCGAGCTCGACCTGCTCGACGCCCTGGAGGTGTCGGCCGTCACGGTCGACGGCCAGGACGTCGACTACGCGCAGGCCGGCGACCAGCTCGTCGTCGAACAACCCGTGGGTGCAGAGGACCGCCTCACCGTCCGGGTGTCCTACGCCGGCACCCCGGCGCCGGTCCCTGCCCCGACCACGCGCTCCGACTTCAGTACGACGGGGCTGACGGTCACCGACGACGACGAGATCTGGACGATGCAGGAGCCGTTCGGGGCGTTCACCTGGTACCCCGTCAACGACCAGCCCTCCGACAAGGCGCTCTACGACTTCACCGTCCGGGCGCCGCGCGGCTGGGTCGGGGTGGCCAACGGCGAGCTCACCTCACGCCGGTTCGAGGGCGGCCACACGGTCACCCAGTGGCACCTCTCGCAACCGGCCGCCTCCTACCTGACGACGCTGGCGGTCGGCGACTTCGTGCAGACCGAGGACTCCTCGCCCAGTGGGGTGCCGATCAGCTATTGGACCCACCGCGGCGCCCGCGACGACCTCGACCCCCTCCGGGTCACTCCCCAGGTGATGGCCTGGACCGAGAAGCGGCTCGGCCCCTACCCGTTCGACTCGCTCGGCATCCTGGTCGTCGACTCCGACTCCGGGATGGAGACCCAGACGATGATCACGCTCGGCGACAACTCCTACACCCTCTCGCCACCGGTCCTCCAGCACGAGCTCACCCACCAGTGGTACGGCGACCTGGTGACGCCGACCGACTGGCGCGACGTCTGGATGAACGAGGGCATGACGATGTTCATCCAGGGCGCCTACGAGGCCGACCAGAAGGGCATCAGCATCGACCGGAAGCTGGCCCAGTGGGCGCCCTTCGAGCGTCAGCTGCGGGCCGAGTCCGGTCCGCCCGGCGCCTACGACGCCGAGGAGTTCGGCGAGGGCAACATCTACTACGGGCCGGCGCTGATGTGGAACGAGCTGCGACACCGGCTCGGCGACCAGGCGTTCTGGTCGATGGTGCGCGCCTGGCCGGCGGTCCACGCCGACGGCAACGCCACCCGCGAGGAGTACTTCGACTGGGTGGAGAAGGAGACCGGGCTCGAGCTCACCTCGTTCTTCGACGACTGGATCATGGGCACCAGCACTCCCGAGAGCTGAGCACCCGGTGACAGGATGGGCCGCATGACTCCCACTGCCGTCGTGACCGGGGCCAGCAGCGGCATCGGGGCCGCCACCGCCCGACGACTTGCCGCTGACGGGTTCGAGGTCGTCTGCGTCGCCCGCCGACGCGACCGCCTGGTGGCCCTGAGCGAGGAGATCGGCGGCCGCTTCGTGGTGTGCGACACGACCGACGCCGACGCCGTGGCCGAGCTCGCCGCCCAGGTGGGTCCCTCGCTCGACGTCCTGGTCAACAACGCCGGCGGCGCGCTCGGGGCGGACCCGGTGGCCGAGTCGTCGGTCGCGGACTGGAAGTCCATGTTCGACGTCAACGTGGTCGGCACCCTCCAGGTCACCCAGGCGCTGCTGCCCGCCCTCGTCGCCAGCGGCAACGGCCTGCTGGTCAACATCACCTCGACCGCGGCCCACGAGGCGTACGTCGGCGGCAGCGGCTACACCGCCACGAAGGCCGGGGTCTCGGTGCTCACCCGGACCCTTCGTCAGGAGCTGCTCGGCCAGCCGGTGCGGATCACCGAGCTGGCGCCCGGGATGGTCGCCACCGAGGAGTTCGGGTTGCGCCGCTTCGGAGGCGACCAGACCCGCCGTGACGCGACGTACGCCGGGGTGCCGGGCCCGCTGTCGGCCTCGGACGTGGCCGACACGGTGGGGTGGATCGCCGGGCTGCCCTGGCACATGAACGTCGACCTGCTGGTGCTCAAGCCACGCGACCAGGCGAGCCAGACGCAGATCAACCGCAGCCAGGCGTAGGCCACACTGGTGGGGTGATGAGCCTGAACCTCGCCCGGGCGCTCGCCGACGCAGGGGTCGAGTGGTCACCCAAGAACGGCGACCGGTTCGTCGTCCCCGACCGCGATCTCGACGACACCGTCTTCGTGCTCAGCGACATGGTGATCGAGGTGCGCGAGACCCCCAGCGGCCCGCTGCTGGCCTTCAACGGCACCACCGAGTGGGCCCTGGACAGCCTCGACGCCGACGCCGCCATCTGGCTCCCGCGGGAGGACCAGCTGCGCGAGCTCCTCGGTGAACGCTTCGTGGCGCTGGAGAGCGTGGGAGGCGACAGCGTGCCTGCCGGCTATGCCGTCACGGTGCTCGTCGACGGGAGTCCTCAGCGGCAGGTCGAGGTCGACGTCGAGGCGGCCTACGCCCGCGCGCTGCTGGCGGTGCTGGGCTCATGAGGCTGCTGGTGCTCGGCGGCACGGTGTTCCTGTCGCGGGCGGTCGCGGAGGAGGCCGTGCGACGGGGCCATCACGTGACCTGCGCGTGCCGAGGCACCTCCGGCTCCGTGCCGGAGGGGGCGGCGACCCTCGTCGTCGACCGCTCGCACGGCGACGCCTCGGCCTTGTCGGGCGACTGGGATGCCGTGGTCGACGTCGCCCGCATCCCGTCGTGGGTGCGGTCGGCCGTCACCGCGGTACCCGACGCCCACTGGGTGTTCGTCTCGACGATCAACGTGTACGCCGACACGACGACGATCGGGGCCACCCCGGCCACCCTCGGACTGGTGGAGCCGCTGACCTCCGACGAGGACCCGGCCACCGGGCCCGAGGTCTACGGGGCCATGAAGGTCGCCTGCGAGCAGATCGTCCGCACCGGGGCCGCGTCGGCCATGGTCGTCCGGCCGGGACTGATCGTGGGGCCCGGGGATCCGACCGGTCGCTTCAGCTATTGGCCCGACCGCCTCGCGGACACCGGCCAGGTCCTGGCGCCGGGCCACCCGGGAGACGCGACCCAGATCATCGACGTCCGCGACCTGGCCGCCTGGATCGTCGACAGCGCCGAGGCACGGCGGACCGGTGACTACGACGGGGTCGGACCGGTGATCGCGCGCTCCGCGATGCTCGAGCAGATCGCCGCCGGCGTCGGTGCCGATCCCCGGCTCACCTGGGTGGACCAGGAGTTCCTGGCCGCCCACGACGTCGAGCCCTGGGCGGGGCCGAACGCGCTGCCGCTGTGGCTACCACTTCCGGAGTACGACGGCCTGCTGAGTCATGACCCGACCCCGTCCCTCCAGGCCGGCCTGCGCCCGCGACCGGTCGCCGAGACCGCTCGGGACACCCTGGCGTGGCTGCGTTCCGACGCCGGGCCCGCCACGGGCCTGAGCCGGGACGCCGAGGCCGCCGTGCTGCGGGCCTGGCACGCGAGCCGCGACTGACCAGGGTCAGCTCTTCTCGAGCTCGACCGGGGCGGCCTCGTCATCCTCGTCGGCAGCTGTCTCGACGTCCGGCAGCGGGTCGACGGCGAAGCCCGTTGCCGAGCCCGACAGGGTCTGCAGCATCTGGCGCACGTTGGACAGCTGAGCGTTGATGCTGTCGCGTCGCTGCGACGCGGCGGCGAGCTCGCGGTCGGAGTCGGCGCGCACCCGGTCGGCGGAGGCGCGCGCCTCGCGCACCAGGGCAGTCGCGCGACCCTCGGCCTCCTCGACGATCCGGCGCGCCTCGGCCTCGGCGGCCGCCTGCTGCCGCTCCGCGGTGGCCTTGACCTCGTCGACCCGGGCAGCCATGGCGTCGAGCTGGGCCTGGGTGGCAGCCTGCTGCTCCTGGAACTCCGCGGTCGTGCGCTCGCGGCGCTCCGCGAGGGTGGTCTCGAAGTCGGAGGCGGCCTTCGCGGCGTTGGCGCGCTGCTGCTCGTGGATGGCCTCCGCCTCCTGACGCCGTGCGGCGGCATCGCGCTCAGCGGCATCCCGCTCCCCGTCAGCAGCGCGCTTGGCATCGGTGACGATCCGGGTGGCCTCGGCGTCGGCGTCGCGACGCCGCTGCTCGGCGTACTGGTCCGCCTCGTCGCGGATCACCAGCGACGCCTGCTCGGACTCCTTGCGATGGGTCTCCACCTCGGCTCGCACCTGGTCGCGCAGCTCGCTGGCCTCGGCGTCGGCGAGTCCGAGGATCTGCCCCACCCGGGCGCCGAGGTGCTCGAACGTGGCGGGCTGAGCGGGGCCTGCGCCGGCCTCGACCTTGGACTCCGCCTCCTGCAGCCTGGCTCGCAGCTCGCCGACCCCCTGCTCGGTCTTCGCGATCCTGGCCTCGAGCTCGGCGACCGTGCGGTCGACCTCGGCCGGGTCGTAGCCACGCATCACGACACGGAACTGGTGCTCGGGCTGGGTCATGGCTGCTCCTCATCGGGTTCTGCTGTGCCGGGTTGTGCAGTGTCGGGTTCGTCGGGACGGGCGCGCAGCGCTTCGGGTACGGCGAGTGCCTCGATCACCCCGGACAGCTGGGTGAGCTCGCTGGTGATCTGCTCGCGCCGCGACCTCAGCGCGGTGACCTCGGCTCGGGCCTCGTCGAGGACCGTGTGAGCCTGGGTCCGCAGCTCGTCTGCTTCGGCCTGGGCGCTCGCCAACCGGTTGGCCGACTCCTCGCGGGAGCGGCGCAGGAGCTCGGCAGCCTCGGACCGCAGGCGCACCACCTCGTCGGCGACGTGGGCCCGCATCGCGCTGGCGCCCGCCTCCGCCTCGGAGCTGCGGCGGTCGGCACGCTCGATGGTGCGGGCAGCCTGCGCCTCGGCGTCCTCCACCAACGCGCGCCCCTCGGCCTGGGCCTGGTCGCGACGATGGGTCGCCTCGGCTTCTGCCTGCGCGAGGGCGAGGTCGGCCTGGCTGCGCAGCTCGGCTGCGCGCTGCTCGGCCTCGGCGAGGTCGCTGCGGATCCGGTCGTTGGTGCGGTTGACCACCGACTGAATGCGCCGACGGACGTCGCCGAGGTGGCGCGCGGCGTCGTCGTGGCCGGTCTGGCGGATCATCTGCGCCTCGGACTCGGCGGCGGCCAGCAGTGCCTCGACGGTGGTCTTGGTCCACGCGGTCTCGGTGGCGGCTCGCTGCAGCTCGGCCTCACTGTCGGCCCGCGCGGTCGCGATCAGGGACTCCGCCGTGCGCCGGGCCTCGGCCACGGCGTCGCGGGCCTCCTGCTGGCGGACGCTGATCTCCTTCTCGGCGTTGCGCCAGAGCTCGGCGACCTCGTTGGTGGCCACCTCGCGCATGGCGGCGGCATCGGTCGTCGCAGCCGACAGGTGGGCCTCGGCATTGGCCTGAGCGCTCTCCACCAGGGCAGCGGCGCGGGCCGCGGACGCCGCGGTGGTGCTGGCGGCCTCCTGGCGGGCAGCGTCGAGATGGGTCTCGGCCTCCTGCAGGGCGGTCAGCCGGGTCGAGTCGGCCGCGGCCTGCTGCTGGGTGATGTCGGACTCGACCGCGGAACGCTGGGCGGCCAGCTCGGCCTTCAGCTCCTCGAGCAGGCGGTCTCGTTGCGCCTCGGCCGAGCTCATCAGCAGGGACGACTGCTCACTGGCGTCGGCGATGATCGCCTGCGCCTCGCCGGCGGCGTCGGCCAGGACCCGAGCGGCACGATCGTGCATGCGCTCCGCCGCGGCGTGCTTCTCGGCGACCTCGTCGTGCAGTCGCTTCTGCTCGGCCTCGAGGCGGAGCACCTCGCTGGTCGCCCGCTCCGCCTCGGCGACAGCCTCCTGGTGCAGCTGGTCGGCGATGTCCTGGGCGCGGCGCAGCAGAGCGGCTGCGGCCCCTTCCGGTGGCGTCGACTCAGCCCCTGCGGGCGTGTTCGACGGGGCGGGCATGGCCCAATTCTGGCAGGTCTACCTCTCAGGTCAACGCGGTATGTCCGGAATTGTCGAGCGGACACGCCGGGCGCTCCCCGGAAAGCCGAACTCGGTGTGCACCCCGGGACTGAACGCCAGGTGGTCGGGCGCCCGCTCCTGCAGCTCCGGCAGGCCCACCGACGCCATCAGGCCGTCGCTGAAGTCGACCAGCTCCACGTCGTGCAGCGGCCAGGTCGGGTGGCTGTTGGGGATGTAGAGCGTCCGGCCCAGCCAGCGCGTGTGCAGGCCCCACCGGGCGGAGACGAACTCGTCGAGCGGCGTCGACGCGCGCCGGGCGCCCACCCTGACCACCACGTGGCTGGTCACGGGAGCGCCGCGACGCCTGAGCCGGGCGTCGTAGGCGTGCTGGGAGCCCGTGCCCGTGCCGCTGACGGTGTGCCGCATCCGGGCCCAGCGGTAGGGCACGTTGAAGGCCAGGCGTGCACCGGCGACCACCACGGAACGGTCGATGTCGAGGCTGAGGAAGACCACCCCGCGCCGCCCGGTCGAGTCGACCGAGTAGAGCCGCACGTTCGTCTCCAGGAACGAGCCGAGCCACGGGGTGCCCCGACCCCTCAGCGGCGCTGCGTCGACCATCCGGAACGGGATCAGCCCGACGTAGGTCACTCCGTCGTGGGTGTCGGGTCTCACCCCCGCCGGCATCAGGTGGGCGACCCGTTCGGGGCTCACCGCCCAGTGCAGGAAGGTGAGGTCCCGCCAGTCCTGGTTCATCATCACGCGCCCGACGAGCGGTGGTGGGTGCGGACTGACGGGCTCGACGCTCACCTCAGAACAGCAGCGCGCTGGCCGGGTCCTCGAGGATGCCGGCCACGTCGGACAGGAACCGCGACCCCTTCTCGCCGTCGATGTGACGGTGGTCGAAGCTCAGCGCGAGCGTCGTGACCTGGCGGACGACGATCTCGTCGTCGACCACCCACGGCTGCTTCTTGACCGCACCGAAGCACAGGATCGCCGACTCGCCGGGGTTGATGATCGGAGTGCCGGAGTCGACGCCGAAGACGCCCACGTTGGTGATCGTGAAGGTCCCGCCACTCATCTCGGCCGGCTGCGTCTTGCCGTCACGCGCCGTCGCCGTCAGCTCGTTGAGGCGTTGTGCCAGCTCGAGCAGGGAGAGGTCGTGAGCGTCCTTGACGTTGGGCACCACGAGCCCCCGCGGCGTCGCTGCGGCGATGCCGAGGTTGACGTAGTGCTTCAGCACGACCTCCTGCGCGGCGTCGTCCCAGAACGAGTTGATCTCGGGCGTGCGGCGCATGGCCAGGATGATGGCCCGGCTGAGCACCAGCAGCGGCGAGACCTTCACGTCGCGGAACTCGCGACGCTTCTTGAGGCGGTCGACGAAGTCCATGGTCGCGGTGACGTCGATCGTGACCCACTCCGTCACGTGGGGAGCGGAGAAGGCGGACGACACCATCGCGCCCGCCATCATCTTGCGGACACCCTTGATGGGTTCGCGGGTCTCGCGTGCGCCACTGGCACGGACGTCAGCGGAGCCGGAGGTCGAAGCGACCGACTCAGCGGGCGCGGCGGAGGCGGCCTCGACGTCGGCACGGCTGACGGTGCCGTGCGGCCCGGTCGGCGCCAACGTGGCCAGGTCGACCCCGAGGTCCTTGGCGAGCTTGCGGACCGGCGGCTTGGCCAGCGCCCTCACGTCGGCCGTCGTCACCGGCTCGTCCGGCGCCCCGGGCGGAGTGGTCGCCGGCACGGCAGGCTCGTCGACCCCGGAGACCTCCGGGGACGGACCGGGCTCGAAGGAGCTCTGCACCTGCTGCTGGGTGGCGGCGGCACCCGCGCCGACCGGGCTGCGACGCGCACGGCGTACGGCGCTGCGCTCGGCCTTGTTGCGACCCACCAGACTCTCGCCCTCACCACCACCGGAGGCGCGGGGATTGGAGAGGTCGATCTCCATCTCCGGCTGCCCGGTCGCGACCGGCTCAGGCACCGCCGAGGGGTCGCCGACGGAGATGATCGGCGTGCCGACGTCGACCATCTCACCCTCGTTGACCATCAGGGCCAACACGGTGCCGGCGTAGGGGGACGGCAGCTCGACCAGCGACTTCGCGGTCTCGATCTCGACGATGATGTCGTTGATCTCGATGACGTCGCCGACCTTCACCTTCCACGACACGATCTCGGCCTCGGTCAGGCCCTCGCCCACATCGGGCAGCTTGAATTCAGACATCTCGAAGAACCCCTGGCCTAGAAAGCGAGCGATCGGTCGACAGCGTCCAGCACGCGGTCGAGGTCGGGGAGGAAGTCCTCCTCGATCCGGGACGGCGGGTAGGGCGTGTCGAAGCCACCGACCCGCAGCACCGGCGACTCCAGCGAGTAGAAGCACTGTTCGGTGATCCGAGCCGACACCTCCGCCCCCATCCCGAGGTTGACGTGGGCCTCGTGGGCCACGACGGCGCGACCTGTGCGGCGGACGGACTCGTAGACGGGCCCGAGGTCGAGCGGGGACAGCGTGCGCAGGTCGATGACCTCCAGCGAGCGCCCCTCGCCTGCGGCGGCCTCGGCCGCCTTGAGACAGGTCTTCACCATCGGTCCGTAGGCGAGCACGGTCACGTCGGTGCCGCGCCGGACCACCCGCGAGGTGAAGAGGGGTTCGGGGGTCGCCTGGTCGTCGAGGTCGGCCTTGTCGGCGTGGTACTGCCGCTTGGGCTCCAGGAAGATGACCGGGTCGTCGCAGGCGATGGCCTGCTGGATCATCCAGTAGCCGTCGACCGGGTTGGAGCAGGCGACGACCTTCAGCCCGGGCGTGTGGGCGAACTGGGCCTCCGGCGACTCGCTGTGGTGCTCGACGGCACCGATGCCGCCGCCGAAGGGGATGCGGATCACCATCGGCATCGGGGACTTGCCCTGGCTGCGGAAGTGCATCTTGGCGACCTGGCAGACGATCTGGTCGTAGGCGGGGTAGACGAAGCCGTCGAACTGGATCTCGACCACCGGGCGGTAGCCCCGCAGGGCGAGACCCACCGCGGTGCCGACGATGCCGGACTCGGCCAGTGGCGAGTCGATGACCCGGTCCTCCCCGAAGTCCTTCTGCAGGCCGTCGGTGATGCGGAAGACGCCGCCGAGCTTGCCGACGTCCTCACCCATGATCAGGACCTTGGGATCGTCCTCCATAGCGCGGCGCAGCCCCATGTTGAGGCCCTTGGCGAGGGTGATGCGCTCGGTCATCAGATGCTCCCCTCGAACGACTCGAGATAGCTCGCGTAGCCGTCACGCTGCTCGACGAGCTCGTCGGTGATCTCGGCGTAGACGTTGTCGAAGATGCCGAGCGGGCTCGGGTCGGCCAGCGCCTTGCAGCCCTCGCGGAGACGGTGGCCGAGCGCGTCGGCCTCCTCCTGCACGCCGGCGAGGAACGCCTCGTCGGCCAGCCCGTTGCGGGTGAGGTAGACCTTGACCCGGGCGATCGGATCCTTCAGCTTCCAGTGCTCGACGTCGTCGCTGAGCCGGTAGCGAGTCGGGTCGTCGGTCGTCGTGTGGGCACCCATCCGGTAGGTGTAGGCCTCCACGAACGTGGGTCCCTGGCCGTCGCGAGCGCGCTGCAGCGCGGCCTTCGTCACGGCGTACGTCGCCAGCACATCGTTGCCGTCGACGCGGACACCGGGGAACCCGAAGCCGAGGGCGCGCTGGTAGAGCGGGATGCGGGTCTGCCGCTCGATGGGCTCGGAGATGGCCCACTGGTTGTTCTGGCAGAAGAACACGACCGGCGCGTTGTAGGACGCCGCGAAGATGAACGCCTCGTTGACGTCGCCCTGGCTGCTGGCGCCGTCGCCGAAGTGGGCGATCACGGCCGCGTCACGGTCGGGGTCGCCGGTGCCGACCGCGCCGTCGCGCTGGATGCCCATCGCGTAGCCGGTGGCGTGCAACGCCTGGGCGCCGATCACGATCGTGTAGAGGCCGAAGTTGTTGTCCTTCGGGTCCCACGCGCCCTGGTCGACGCCACGGAAGAGCCCGAGGAGGTCCAGCGGGTCGACGCCGCGGCAGTAGGCGACACCGTGCTCGCGGTAGGTCGGGAAGACGTAGTCCTGCGGGCGCAGGGCCCGGCCGGCGCCGATCTGAGCGGCCTCCTGGCCGAGCAGCTGGGCCCAGATGCCGAGCTCGCCGTGCCGCTGCAGGGCGGTGGCCTCGGTGTCGATGCGCCGCGTCAGGACCATGTCGCGGTAGAAGCCGCGGATGGTCTCGGCCTCGTCGACTCCGTCACCGGTGTCGAAGCTGAAGTCCGGGTGCTCCACGCGCTCGCCCTCGGGGGTGAGCAGCTGGATCAGCTCCGGTCCTCCATCCTGCTGAGAGGGACCGAACACCTCGACGAGGTCTGGTCCGAAGTCTGAATGTTGGCTCACCTGCACTCCTTCGCGTCGCCCGGTGTCGCGGGGGTCACCGCTGGACCGGGAGGGGAACGTGGTTGCGGTCCGAAGGCGTGGGGGTGGTACGCCGACCAACCGCTGGCGGACCGGGGCACCGGGTGTGATGGCGACCACATGTTCCGCTGCGGACAACGTACCCGTGCGGCCCGACACGCCGCCAATTGAGCCGCTCGTTAGGGTCGCGGCATGAGCTCACGCATCGTCTCGGCCAGTGCCACCATCCTTGCCCCTCCGGAGGTGGTCTTCGCGATCCTGGCCGACCCCCGCCAGCACGCGCGGATCGATGGCTCAGGGTCGGTGAAGGCCCTCACCGCCGGACCCGACCGGTTGGAGCGGGGCTCGGAGTTCGGGATGGACATGAAGCTGTACGGCCTGCCCTACAAGATCCGCAACCGGGTCGTGGAGTTCGAGGAGTCCCGCCTGATCGCGTGGCGGCACTTCGGCGGACACCGCTGGCGCTACGAGCTGACCCCCGTCGAAGCAGGCACCTCGGTCACCGAGTCCTTCGACTACTCGAGGTACCACCCGCTCGCCGCCAAGGTTCTCGAGGCGCTGGACTACCCCGGCAAGAACCGCCGCGGGATCGAGGCGACGCTGGTGCGTCTCAAGGACGCCGCCGAAGCCGACGCCCCTCGCTGACCTGTCGCAGATGTACGTCGAGATCGCGTCGACCTGTCGCAGATGTACACGTGGAACGCGTCGACCCGTCGCAGATGTACACGCGGAGAGTTTCTGTTCACAGTCTGGATTTCGAGGTTTAGATCGAACAGGTGTTCGGGAGAATAGGAGTATGGACACTGCACCCGCTCCCGACACCGCGACGTCGGTTCTCGCCCACGCCCGCGAGCTGCGGGCAGCGGCTGACCGGGCCGAAGCCCAGATCCTGGTGTTGGCGTGTCAGTGGGCCGACCTGCACCCCGCGGTCGCGGGTGGTGAGACCGCGTTCGAGGACGACCTGCTGCCCTCGGTGGCGTGGGACGCTCCCGCCGAGTTCGCCCTCGCGGTCGGGATGTCCCACGACGCCGGGACCCGGCTGATCCACCACGCCCTGCACCTTCGCCACCGACTCCCCACCATCTGGGCCAGGACCATGCGTGCCGGCACCCCCGGCGGGCTGCAGGTCTGGCGAGCCCGCCGCATCGCGGAGTTCACGATCGGACAGTCCCCCGCCGTCACCACGATGCTGGACCTCCAACTGGCGCCGCTGGCGCACACGATCGGACCCGTCACCACTACCCGGCTCATCGACGAAGCCGTGCTTCGCTGCCACCCCGATGAACACGAGCAAGCCCGCTTGGCGGCGTTGGACACCCGCCACGTCACCATCCGTCCCGCCGAGCGCGAACGCACCGGGATGGGCTACCTCGACGCCGACGCCGACCTGGTCGACCTCCTCGCCCTCGACACCACCCTGTCCACGATCGCCAACCTGCTGGCCGCCCACGGCTGTGCAGAGTCCCTCGACGTCCGCCGCTCCCTCGCCCTGGGTGTCCTGGCCGACCCGCAGTACGCCGCCGACCTCCTCAACAACCAGGCAGACGCGAAGCCACGCAGACAGGTCGTGCTCTACCTCCACCTCAGCGACACCGCGATCACCGGTGCCCGATCAGGTGCCGTGGGCCGCCTCGAGAACGGTGGCCATCAACCCGTCCCGGCAGAGCAGATCCGCGCCTGGTGCTCCCGCACCGACACCCACCTCCGCGTCCAACCCGTCATCGACCTCAACCGCCACACCCACGTCCAGGCCTACGAGGTCCCCGACCGGCTCAAGGAACACATCACGCTCCGCGACCAGCACTGCGTCTTCCCCCGCTGCACCCGACCCGCCAGGCGCTGCGACCACGACCACATCACCGCACACGGTGATGGCGGGACCACCTGCGACGGCAACCTCGCCCCGCTCTGCCGACGACACCACCGCATGAAGACCCACCGTCGCTGGCGCTACACCGCCCTCCAGCCAGGCGTCTACCACTGGACCAGCCCACACGGTGACCCCTACCTCGTCGACCACACCGGCACCCACGATCTGAGCCGACCTCCCGGCCCATCAAGCCGCAGATGCCGCGCCAGCCCCGAGGAAGGAGCCGCATGAGCACGCCGGATCACCAGTTCATCGACGCAGTCCGTGCGGCACTCGCAGCGGCCGGTGACCCCGAACGTGCGCGCACGCAGCAGGCCTACATGAAGTCCGCCACGCCCTACCACGGGATCACCTCGCCGCAGCTGAAGAGCCTGCTGCGACCGATCCTCGCGGCCTACCCACCCCCGGACCGAGGGGTCTGGCAGGCAACCATCCGCGACCTCTGGGACACCGCCAGCCATCGTGAGGAGCGCTACGCCGCCACGGCCTACGCCCGCCAGCGAGCCGCGAGGCCCTGGCTCGACCCCGACGAGCTCGATCTGCTGCGCCACCTCATCGTCACCGGCGCCTGGTGGGACCACGTCGACGAGGTGGCCACCCATCTGGTGCGTGACGTGCTCGCGGCACATCCTCGGGCTACCACCGCGGTGATCGGTGACTGGGCCCACGACGACGACCTCTGGCTCCGTCGGGCGTCGGTGATCTGCCAGATCGGTCGAGGAAACGAGACCGACCTCGCCCTGCTCAGCGCCACCATCGCGGCCAACCTCGACGACCCGTCCTTCTGGTTGCGCAAGGCCATCGGGTGGGCCTTGCGCGACCAGGGGCGTAGCCGTCCCGACTGGGTGCGCGCCGAGGTGGAGCGACTCGGCGACAGGCTCTCGGCGCTCTCCCGGAGAGAGGCCCTGAAGCACCTCGGCTGACGGTCTCCGTCAGTGCGGGTCGCCTAGGTCCTCGTGCTCGCGATGACTCACCGGCTCCACCTGGAAGGTCGCGTGCCGCACGTCGAAGTGCTCGGCAGTGCAGTGCGAGAGCCGGTCGAGGATCTCACCGACCCCCAACCGGTCGAGCACCTCATCGGTCACCGTGACGTGGGCCGACAGGCTGGGCATGCCGCTGGTGATCGTCCAGGCGTGCAGGTCGTGGACGTCCACCACGCCCGACATCTCCAGCAGGTGCGCGCGGACGTCCTCGAGGTCGAGACCTGCCGGAGCCGTCTCCAGGAGGATGGACGCCGAGTCACGCAGCAGCGACCACGCCCGGGGCAGGATCAGCACCGCGATCACCAGCGACGCGATGGGGTCCGCGCGCTGAAAGCCGGTCCACCAGATCACCAGCCCGGCGACGACGGCGAACACCGAGCCGACCAGGTCGGCGAACACCTCGGTGGCGGCCCCGCGGAGGTTCAGCGAGCCGGTGTCCGACCGGTTCAACACCGCCAACGACACCCCGTTGGCCACCAGGCCCACCAGGGCGAAGGCCACCATCGGGGCGGCATCCACCGTCCCCGGGTGGAGCAGCCGGCGTACGCCCGCGATCCCCAGGAAGACACACACGCCCAACAGCACCAGGGCATTGACGGCGGCGGCGAGGATCTCGGCCCGATGCCACCCGAAGGTGGAGCGGTCGGTCGCCGGCCGGGTGGCGAGGTACGACGCCGCGAGGGCCAGCACGATCGCACCAGCATCGGTGGCCATGTGTCCGGCATCGGCCAGCAGCGCCAGCGAGCCCGCGACGTAGGCGCCGACCAGCTCGACCACCAACACGATCGCGGTGACGACCAGGACCCACCTCAACCGACCACGGTCCTCCGCGCGGCCTCCGGCGTGACCGCCGCCGTGTCCGTGATCGTGTCCCATGCGCCCAGCCTAAGAGGGTGCGACCGGTTCGACGCGCGGGCCCGCTGTCCACCACGATGGGGCCGTGCCCGCCCCCGTCCTGCCCGCGCGACCCGCAGCCGCCGTCGGGCTGGTGGTCTCCGCGCTGATCGTCGTCTACCTCGTCTGGGGCTCCACCTACCTGGCCATCCGCGTGGTCGTCGAGGAAGCGCCACCGCTTCTGGGCATGGGGAGCCGCTACACCTGCGCCGCTGTCCTGCTGGGAGCCCTCCTGTGCGTGCGCGGCGGACTCGGGCGACTGCGGGTCACCCGCCGCCAGCTGGCCGGCTGCGCCTTCCTCGGCCTGATGCTGCCCGTGCTGGGCAACGGCATGGTGTCGGTTGGCGAGAACCTGGGCGCCCCCTCCGGAGTGACTGCCCTGCTGATCGCCATCGCGCCGCTGATGATCACGCTCTTCCGCGCCGCCTCCGGCGACCGGCCTCGGCCCTGGAGCGTTGCTGGGGTGGTGCTGGGCCTGGTGGGGCTGGGCTACCTCGTGCTGGCCGGACGCGGAGGCCTCGAGCCCGTGCCGCTCCTGGCCGCGGCCATCGTGCTGGGCGCCAGCACCTGTTGGGCGTTCGGGTCCTGGGTGCAGCCGAGGCTGCCGCTGCCCGCGGACGCGTTCGTGATGACGGTCCACGAGATGTGGACCGGCGGCCTGATGCTCATCGTGCTGGGCACCCTCAGCGGCGAGCGGGCCGATCCGGCGGCCTACGACGCCCGCACCTGGCTGGCGTGGGGCTACCTGGTGGTGTTCGGATCGATGCTGGCGTTCACGGCCTACGTGTGGCTGCTCTCGAACGCACCCATCTCACTGGTGGCCACCTACGCCTACGTCAACCCGGTGGTCGCCGTGCTGCTGGGCGCGCTGATCCTCGACGAGCCCGTCACCCGCGCCGTGCTGATCGGCGGCGGTATCATCGTGGCGGCCGTCGCGATCGTCATCTCGGTGGAGCGACCTCGGCGACCGCGGCCGCTCGAGGATAGCTAGCCGCCAGCTCGAGCAGCCGGCTGTTGGCCTCGCTCTCCCCGATCGAGACCCGGACCCCGTCCCCGGCGAACGGCCGGACGACGATCCCGGCCGCGTCGGCCGCTGCGGCGAAGTCCAGGGCGCCGTCACCCAGGCCCAGCCACACGAAGTTGCCCTGGGCCTCCGGCACCTCCCAGCCGGCGTCGCGCAGACCCCGCAGCACCCGGTCGCGCTCGCCGACCAGCGCCTCCACCCGCTCCAGCAGCTCGCCCTCGGCGGCCAGCGAGGCGATCGCCGCAGCCTGGGCCACCGTGGAGACCCCGAACGGCAGCGAGACGGCCCGGAGCGCCGCCGCGATCGGGGCCGGCGCCACGGCGTACCCGACCCGGAAGCCGGCCAGCCCATAGGCCTTGGAGAAGGTGCGGGTCAGGACCACGTTGGGGCGTCCGCGATAGGTGGCGATGCCGTCGACCGGGTCGGCCATCCGCACGAACTCCAGATAGGCCTCGTCCACGACGACCACCACATGCTCCGGGACACCAGCCAGGAACGCGTCGAGAGCCGCCTGCGTGACAGCGGGGCCGGTCGGGTTGTTCGGCGTGCAGACCAGCACCACCTTGGTGCGGTCGGTGACAGCGGCCGCCATCGCGTCGAGGTCGTGCTCACCGGTGGGCAGCAGCGGCACCTGCACCGAGGCGGCGCCGGCAGCGGTGACCGCGATCGGATAGGCCTCGAAGGACCGCCACGCGTATACGACCTCGTCGCCGGGATCGCAGAAGGCCTGGACCAGCTGGTAGATCAGGCCGACCGATCCGGTGGCCACGGAGAGGTCAGCGACGGGGACGTCGAGCCGGGCCGCAAGGGCGGCGTAGAGCTCGGTGCTGGCCATGTCGGGATAGCGGTTCATCCGGCCGGCAGCCTCCACGGCGGCGTCGAGCACGCCGCTCAGCGGGGGATACGGGTTCTCGTTGGAGGAGAGCTTGTACGTCGTGACGCCCGCGCGCGGCGTCGGCGGCTTCCCCGGCACGTACGTCGGGATGCGCAGCACGGTGTCTCGGGGGCGTGGACCTGTCATGGCGACCACCTAATCACGGGGCGCCCGGACCAGAGCCAGCACGGTGATCACGATCAACCCCGCCGCGAACCCCAGCACCGCCCCGGTCACGTTGTCGACCACGTCGGTCACGTCGCAGGCGCGGTCGATGCGGGCGAGCTCGAGCTGGACCCACTCGATCAGCGCGGAGTAGCCGGCCAGCGCGACCAGCCCGAGCGGGGCCAGCAGCCAGCCGCTGCGCCGGAAGGAGACCGCCAGCACCAGCAGCAGCCCGGCCGGCACGAACAGCACGGTGTTGAGCAGTCGTTGGCCGCCGTCGAAGACCCAGAAGCCGTCGGGGGCCGGCCCACCGATGTCCCACGAGCAGGTGGGGAGCCGGCCCTCTGCCGGGACCACTCCAGGGGCACCGTTCGCGGGCACCAGGGTCACGAGCGCGATCACGACCAGCCACCAGCACAGCCCGGTCCAGGCCAGGGCGACCGGCCAGCCGACCCGACGGCGCAGCCCCCAGGCAGCCAGCGCGAGCAGGGCCAGGGCGCCCACTGCTCCTGCGAGCATGACGCCAACACCGCCGACCGGGACCACGTGGTGGAGGCTACCGACCGCGTCTGTGAGCGCCACCCGAGTACGCCGGGTAGTCCCTCAGGAGAGCGGTAGTGCGTACGGGTCATTTCCCACCATAGGGTCGTTCTGGGGCGATTCCCTAGTGCCGCTACGGCGCCCCTCCGGGACACTTGGTCCTGTTCAACTGGTCACCGGAATTCCTTGGGGGGAATTGTGGCGAGTCACCCCAATTGCGCAAATTGTTCTTGCCCCGTTGAGTTCTGCGGTCATCCGCAGGAGACTCGAAGGTAAAGAACTCTGGGCCCTCGGGTCCGGACAGAGGTAGGCGGCGCGACCGGAGTCCTCCCCCCAGCCCCGGCACGGCGCGCCTGCCATGGAAGAAAGCCGACCCGGCAGCCCCTGGCTGCCGGGTCGACTCTTTCGCGCTCGGACTCACGCCTCAGGCGACGTGCACCTCGGGTGGACAGCTGGGCAGGTCGCGCCCGATGGTCACGTCGACGGGGTTGGTCAGGCAGCGGATCGACCCGCCGCCCTTGTGGAACTCGGACACGTCCACCAGGACGATCTCGAAGCCCCACTCCTCCAGCTGGGCGCGGACCCGGTCGGGACACGCGGGCATCAGCACGGTCGACCCGATCACGATCGAGTTGGCGCAGAACGTCATCGCCTCCGCCTCGGTGAGCACGAGGGGCTCGGGCACCAGGTCGAGCAGCGCGGCCGCGGTCTCGGGCGAGAACGCCGAGGGGCACACCATCGCCCGGCGCTCGTCGAGAGGGCAGAAGGCCAGGTCGAGGTGGTACATGCCCGGGTGGGTGATGCGGAACCCGCGCACCCGCAGGCCGCGGTCGACCGCCAGCATCTTGAGGCCGAGCTCCTCGGTGCGCGGCCCGAAGCCGACCACCAGCCCATCTCCCCAGGCGAAGGCGTCACCGGCCTCGAAGTGGGCTCCGACGCCGTCGCGGCCGACCCACGAGGTGGTGAAGCCGTGGGCCGCGAACCACGGCTCGGCCGTCAGCGCCTCCGGGCGGCGCTCGGCGTAGCGCATGTGGCTGAGTACGACGTGCGACCGGCCCTGGGTGTCGACCGTCGCCAGGCCCAGGTTCATCGCGTAGACCATGTCGGGGGAGTCTCTGCGCTGAGCGATCACCTCGACCTCACCGCCGGCGGCCCGGATCGCGCTCACGAGGTCCTCGAACTGCTGGTGAGCGAGCTGCGGGTCGGGCTGGTCGTCCGGGTCCATGAACGGGTTGATGACGTAGTCGACCCGGAAGTGGTCGGGCCGGACCATGACGTACTTCTTCCCCCACTGCAGCATGCGCTCTCCCCTCGAGCTCTCGCGATCGTCGGATTGTCCGACAATCAGACACCGGGTAATTTTGGGGTCAAGTCGCTCAAAATGCAAGAACTCGCCACAATGGAGGCATGGCCGACGCGAACGGCTCACCGTTCGACCGGTTGAGCCTCGAGTACACCTCCACCGTGGACCGCGTGGCCGACGAGCTGCGCCGTGCGGTGTTCGAGGGCGAGGTCGGCTCCGGCACGCCGCTGCGGGAGGTGGCGCTGGCCGATTCGCTGGGCGTCTCCCGGTCCACCATCCGCGAGGCACTCGGACTGTTGGTCGCCGAGGGCATCGCCACCCGGATGCCCAACCGCGGGGTGGCCGTGACCACACCCGACCCCGACTCCATCAGTGACGTCTGCCGGGCCCGCGCCGTCCTCGAGATCCAGGGGGTGCGGCACTGGCCCGACGCCTCCGAGACGGCTCGCGACGCGGTCAGGTCGGCCCTGGTGGACTACACCGCGGCGGTTCAGGACGGGGCGTCGTACCAGAGCCTGAACGAGAAGCACCTGGCGCTGCACCTGTCCCTGGTCGGGCTCATCGAGTCTCCGCGCCTGGTGGCGATGGCCGAGACCCTGTACGCCGAGCTGAGGCTGGCCCTGGCGCAGATCGACCGGATCCGCCGCAACGCCCACGACCAGGCGGGCACCCACGGGCGCCTGCTCAGGCAGCTCGAGCGGGGCGACATCGAGGCCGCGGCCGAGGACATCGAGCACCACCTGAGCGAGGCCGAGGGCGCCATCCTCGAAGCGCTCGCCCTCCCGCCCAGCCCCTGAGGCCCTACCCTGGGGTCGTGAGATTCCTGACCTGGCTGCTGACCAACGCCGCAGCCCTCGCGGTCGCCACCTGGCTGCTCGGCGGGATCCGCCTCGACGGCAGCGACTGGCAGGACAAGATCGTCCCGCTGCTCCTGGTGGCCCTGATCCTCGGGCTGGTCACGATGTTCGTCGAGCCCGTGGTCAAGCTGCTCTCTCTGCCGTTCATCATCCTGACCATCGGGCTGTTCCTGTTCGTGATCAACGCCCTGATGCTGCTGCTCACCTCGAAGATCGCCGACGCCTTCGACATCGGCTTCCACGTGGACGGCTTCTGGACGGCGCTGTGGGGCTCGATCCTGATCACGCTGGTCACCGGCTTCATCGACATCGCGGTCCTCGAGGACGACTGATGGGGGACGCGTGATGGACCTGCCCGCGCAGCGAGGCCCCGGGCCCTACCGGATCGCCGTCGTCTGCCTCGGCAACATCTGTCGCTCCCCGATGGCCGAGGTCGTGCTGCGGGCCCACCTCGAGCGGGCCGGACTTGCCGGCGAGGTCGCCGTCGACAGCTCCGGCACCGGGGGCTGGCACCTCGGCAGCCACATGGACTCCCGCGCGGCCGACACCCTGACCGAGCACGGCTACGACGCCAGCCGCCACAGTGCGGCCCACTTCACCCGCGCCCGCATCGACGAGCACGACCTGGTGCTCGCGATGGACTCCCAGAACCTCGCCGATCTGCGCGGACTCGGCGTGGGCGACCGCCTCCGGCTGTTTCGCGACTTCGACCCCGAGGGCAGCGGCGACGTCCCCGATCCCTACTACGGCGGCACCGACGGCTTCACGGCCGTGCTGGCGATGGTGGAACGGACGACGGACGCGCTGGTGAGCGCGCTCAAGGGTCGGCCATGACCCGTCAACCGGCGCTCGCGCGTCGCGCCGAGGAGCTGCTGGGTTCCGCCGTGATCGCCACCGCCCCCGTCGCCGGCGGCGACATCTGCACGGCCAACCGCCTGCGGCTCAACGACGGCCGCACGGTCCTGATGAAGACCCACCCGCATCCACCCGACGGCTTCTTCGCCGCCGAGGCGCGCGGGCTCGACTGGCTCCGGGTCGAGGGGGGCGTCCCCGTGCCCGACGTACTCGCCGCCGACCACGACTGCCTGATCCTGCCGTGGATCGAGCCGGGCAAGGTCACCAACGAGGTAGCCGCCGGCTTCGGGCGGGCCCTCGCCGTGACGCACGCGGCCGCCCCTGCGGCCTACGGCCTGGAGGACGACGGCTTCATCGGTCGGCTGCCCCTGCCCAACGCCACGGCCCCCTCCTGGCCGGAGTTCTACGCGACACGACGGGTGCTGCCCTACCTCAAGCTGGCGGCGGACCGCGGCCACATCGCGCCCGACCACGCCGCTGCCGTCGAGGGCCTGATCGGCCGCTTCACCGACCTGCTGCCCGACGAGGGGCCGGCTCGCCTGCACGGCGACCTGTGGAACGGCAACGTGCTGTGGGGCCACGACGCCCAGATCTGGCTCATCGACCCCGCCGCCTACGCCGGGCACCGCGAGGTCGACCTGGCGATGCTGGCGCTGTTCGGGCTGCCGAACCTGCCCCGGGTGCTCGACTCCTACCAGGAGGCCGCCCCCCTCACCGACGGCTGGGAGGACCGGACCGGCATCTACCAGCTGTTCCCGCTGCTGGTGCACGCCGCGATGTTCGGCGGCACGTACGGCGCCCGTGCCGCCGAGGTCGCCGCCCGGCACTGAGGGCGACCCGCCGGTTTCTCAGCACCGACTCAGGCCGGGCTGGCACAGTAGAGCGGTGAATGCTTCCTCGTCGGGCGCCGCCAAGCCGCGCGTCCTGGTCGTCGACGACGACCGCGCGGTGCGCGAGTCCCTGCGCCGCTCCCTCGAGTTCAACGGCTACGACGTCGCCCTCGCGGAGGACGGCGCCCAGGCACTCGCCGGGATCGCCTCCGGCGCGGCGGCCACCCACCCGGACGTCGTGATCATGGACGTGATGATGCCGCGACTCGACGGGCTCGAGACCACCCGCGCCCTCCGCGCGGCCGGCAACGACGTCCCGATCCTCGTGCTCACCGCCCGCGACGCGGTCGGAGACCGGGTCGAGGGGCTGGATGCCGGCGCCGACGACTACCTCACCAAGCCGTTCGCCCTGCAGGAGCTCCTCGCTCGGCTGCGCGCGCTGCTCCGGCGCGTCGTACCCCACGAGGACGACGCCGACGAGATCCTCTCCTTCGCCGACCTGACCCTGGATCTCGCGTCCCGCGAGGTTCGGCGCGGCAGCCGCCCGATCGAGCTGACCCGCACCGAGTTCACCCTCCTCGAGATGTTCATGCGCCGACCCAAACGGGTGCTCGAGCGCTCCTTCATCCTGGAGGAGGTCTGGGGCTACGACTTCCCCACGACCGCCAACTCGCTGGAGGTCTACGTCGGCTACCTGCGGCGCAAGACCGAGGCCGAGGACGAGTCGCGGCTGCTGCACACGGTGCGCGGGGTCGGCTACGTCCTGAAGGAGTCGTGACCGCACCGGTGTGGCTCGGCTCGCGCTGGCACTACCGCCGCTCACTCGCCAGCCGGGTCACCCTGCTCACCACCATGGCGGTCGGTCTGTCGGTCGCCTTCGTGGCCCTGGGCGCCTACCTGACGGTGCGGATGCAGACCCAGTCGACCCTGGACTCCTCGCTCGTCGTGCGGGCCGAGACCGCCGCGAAGCAGAGCGCCTTCACCATCAAGACCAACACCGGTGAGGTGTTCAACGCCGCAGCGCTCGGAGCGAACGCCGGTGATGTCCGCATCGTCATCATCGACAGAACGGGAGAGGCCCAGGGCCTGGGCCCCGGGCCGGATATCAAGCCCGACAGCCCGGACTTCGCCGTCCTCGAGCGAGAGCAGGACCAGGCCATCCGGACCGTGCTGGTCGACGGGCTGCACTACCGGGTGGTGACCGTGCCCACCGACACCGGCGGAGCCCTGATGCTGGCGCAGTCTTTGGAGTCACAGGACCAGGTGCTGGGACGGCTCGGGCTGGTGATGCTGCTCTTCGGCCTGGTCGGCATGATCGCCGCCGGGTTGGCCGGTTGGGCGGTGGCCCGCAACGGACTGCGTCCGGTCCGTCTGCTCACCGAGTCGGTCGAGGAGATCGCCCGGACCGAACGGCTCAGCACCCTGCCCGTCGAGGGCGACGACGAGGTGGCCCGGTTGGCGGGCGCCTTCAACTCACTGGTTTCCAGCGTCGACGCGTCCCGCAACCGGCAGCGCCAGCTGGTGGCCGACGCCGGCCACGAGCTGCGTACGCCGTTGACCTCGCTGCGCACCAACCTGGACCTGCTCGCCCAGGCCGACGGCGCGGGAGGACTTCCCCCCGACGCGCGCCGCGAGCTGCTCGGCGACGTCCGCGCCCAGATCGAGGAGCTCACGACGCTCATCGGCGACCTCATCGAGCTGGCCCGGGAGGCGCCCTCCGGCCCCGTGGTCGAGCCCGTCGACCTCGCCGAGGTGGTCGAGAGGGCCCTCGCGCGGGTGCGGCTGCGCGCTCCCGGCGTACGGTTCGAGACCCAGCTGGCCCGATGGGTGGTCCGAGGCGAGTCGTCGGCTCTCGAACGCGCGGTGACCAACCTGCTCGACAACGCCGCCAAGTGGAGCCCGCCCGGCGGACAGGTGACCGTCCGGCTGAGCGACGGCGTGCTGTCGGTGGCCGACCAGGGACCCGGCATCTCCGAGGCCGACCTGCCGCACATCTTCGACCGCTTCTACCGCTCCACGGAGTCGCGTGCGATGCCCGGCTCGGGACTCGGCCTGTCGATCGTGCGGCAGGTGGCCGAGCGCCACGGGGGCAGCACCCGGGCCACCAGCGGCCCCGACGGGGGCGCACTGGTCACGCTGAAGATCCCCGGCGCGAGCGTGGCCCACTGACCGGTCGGGCCGAGCAGGCTCAGGTGCCGCGACGGATGACGCTGTAGGCGTAGCCCGCGTGGGCTTCCTTGACGCCGGTCACGCCCGGGATCAGGGTGGCCGTGAGCCGAGGGGTGCCGACCCGGTCGCCGAGCTGCCCGAAGTTGTCGAGACCCCAGCCGTAGAGCTGACCGCCCGCACCGATGGCCAGGCCGTGGCCACGACCGCAGCCGATGGACGTGATGCCACTGAGCCCGGCGACGAAGCCGGGGCTGGAGCGGTTGATCTTGTTGCCGGAGGCCAGCTGCCCGTTGTTGTTGCGACCCCAGGTCATCACCCGTCCGTCGGCCAGCAGGGCGACCGAGAACTCGGCCCCCGCCCGCACCGCGACCGCGTTGCTGATGCCGGCCACCGTGATCGGGCTGGTCTGACTCGCCGAGGTCGTGCCTGTGCCCACCTGACCGTAGGTGTTCTGGCCCCATGCCCTGACGGTGCCGTCGGCCATCACCGCCAACACGTGGTTGCGCCCACCGGCCAGCGAGGTCACGCCGGTGAGGCCGGGCACCAGTGCCGGGGTCGGCTGCCGGGTGCTCGTGGTTCCGTTGCCGAGCTCGCCGCTGGTGTTGAGGCCCCAGGTCCACACCCGGCCGTCCGAGCGCAGCGCCATCGCCATGTCGCGGCCTGCCGCGATCTGGGTGACCGAGGAGAGCCCGAGAACGGTGACCGGCCGGGTGCGCGTGGTCGTCGTCCCGTCACCGAGCTGACCGGAGGAGTTGTAGCCCCAGGAGCGGACCGTGCCGTCGGCGAGGAGGGCGTAGGAGCCGTAGTGGGCGGTGGCGATCTGGGTGACGGTGCTCAGTCCGGTGACCAGTCCGGGGGTGGTCCGGTCGGCGAGGTTGCCCTGTCCCGTCGCACCCCGCGAGCCGTCACCCCAGGCGTAGACCTGGCCGCCGATGCGGGCGAGTGCATGCTCGCGTCCACCACCGACCTCGTCGACATTGGCGAGGCCCGCCACGGACGCGAACGAGGGCCGGTTGGTCGTGTTGCCGCTGCCGAGCTGACCGTCGGAGTTGAGGCCGGCCGTCTGCACCACATCGCCCGGGGCCGCGTCGGCGGGAGCCGCGAGGCCGCTGAAGAGAAGGACGGCGGCAGCGAGCGCCACCCAGCGCCGCGACCCGAAACGATGTGAGCTGGTCATCTGATCCCCCGGTTCGATCGAGTTGTCGCGTGCGCACCCGAGTCCGAATCCCACCATAGTCCCGGCGCTCCGGACCGTCGAGATCACCTGGGGTGGTCCTCGAAGATCCTGAGGAGGCGCTCGGACTTCCAGCGCGACTCGGCGTACTCCTCGTCGACGTCGGAGCGCACGGTGATCCCTCCACCGGTGCCGAGCCGGTAGCGCCAGCCGTCGACCGACGGCACCGCCACCAGGGACCGGATCACCACGCCGAGGTCGGCCCGACCGTCGCCGGAGATCCAGCCGAAGGCGCCCGAGTAGACGCCCCGCGAGGTCGTCTCGACGTCCTCGATGATGTGCATGGTGCGCAGCTTCGGGGCACCGGTCATCGAGCCGGCCGGGAACAACGAGCGCAGCGCGGCGACGGTGCTGACGTCGTCTCGCAGCCGGCCGCGGACCGTCGAGACGAGCTGGTGCACCGACTCGTAGGACTCCACCTCCATCAGCGCGGGGACAGCGACCGTGCCGGGCTCGCACACCACGGCCAGGTCGTTGCGCAGCAGGTCGACGATCATCAGATTCTCGGAGCGGATCTTCGGATCACTCGCGAGGTGGTCGCGCAACGCGGCGTCCTCCTCGGGCGTGCCGCCGCGGGGCGTGGTGCCCTTGATCGGCTTGGTCTCGATCGTGCGGTTGCGATCGATGGTGGCGTAGCGCTCGGGCGAGGAGCTGAGCAGCCGGGTGTGACCGTGCTGCAGGAAGCCGGCGTACGGCGCCGGGTTGAGCTCGCGCAGCCGGAGGTAGGCGTCGATCGGGTCGAGGCCGCTCTCCACCTCGACGCGGTAGGTCAGGTTGACCTCGTAGGAGTTGCCGGCCAGCAGCTCCTGCTGCACCCGGTCGAACGCCTTGCGGTAGTCGGCAGGGGCACTCAGGGACGCCGCCGGCCCCGGCGCGCGCCGGCCGGCTGGCAGCTCCTCGTGGTCGAAGATCTCGACGTTGCGCGCACGCATCCACACCGCCGTCGGCGCGAGGTCCTCGGTGTCGACGGCGGCCGGGAGGTCGGCTCGGGAGGCGTAGCCGAAGTAGCCGACCCAGTGCACCTCCGAGTCGTCGCCCTCCATCTCGGTCTCGAGAACGTCGAAGATGTCGAAGATGTCGTTGCCGACCGCCACGCTCGTGCCCTGGGCGTGCCGGAACACCTTGCCGTCGACGAGCGAGAGCGACACGTCGTCGTCGTCCAGCCAGCCGATCAGGGAGCGGCGTCCCGACCAGTCCAGGCCGCCTCCGCCATCGAGCCAGAAGCAGCGCTCGTGCACGGAGGCCAGGGCCCGGAAACGTTCCTCGACAGTCATCGCAGGAAGTTTGCCATCAGCGCCTCGCCGTACTCCGACAGAATCGACTCGGGATGGAACTGCACGCCCTCGAGCGGTCGGGTCCGGTGTCGTACGCCCATCACCACCGGCGGCAGTCCCTCGGGCCCGGCGCACGTGGCCGAGACCTCCAGGCAGTCCGGGAGGCGCACCGCCTGCAGGGAGTGGTAGCGCACCGCCGTGAAGTCCTGGGGAAGGCCCTCGAAGACGCCCCGGCCGTCGTGCTGGATCGCGGCCACCTCACCATGGGCGGGTACGCCGCGCTGGACGCTGCCGCCGTACGCCGTGACCAGGCCCTGCAGCCCCAGACAGACCCCCAGCACCGGGCGGTCCCCCTCGACCACGAGTGCCCTCCCGACGGAGAAGTCGAGGGGCTCGGCGGGATGGCCGGGGCCTGGCGACAGCACGATGTGCTGGAACCTGAGCAGGAAGTCGAGCGTGGTCTCGTCGTGCTGGACCACCGTCGGAGGCACCCCGGTGACGGCGGCGACCAGATGCACGAGGTTCCAGGTGTAGGAGTCGTAGTGGTCGACGACCACAACCTTGGGGGAGCCCACGTCATCAACCTAATGGACTGCGGGCCGCCAAGGCGGCCCGCAGGTCATTGGGATCTCGAACTCCCCCGTCAGAGCTCGCCATCACCTGCTACGACGTCACGACGGCGCGTTCGGTTGCCTCGTCGAGGGCAAAATTTTTCGACAGGCTTCCAGACGGGCCCTCAGACCGGTCGGAGCAGGTCGGCGACCAGGCCGTGCAGCAGGTCGTAGCCGTGCTCGGTCAGGATCGACTCGGCATGGAACTGGATGCCCCGGAAGTGCGGGCCCCGGAGCAGGTGGATGTCACCGGTGGCCTCGTCGGCGTCGACCTGCAGCCCCGCGGGGAGGTCACCACGGTCGGCCCGGACCCTGCCGACGAAGGTGTTGTAGAAGCCGACCCGCTCGGTCCGGCCCTCGAAGGGGATGGCCGACTGGGTGCCCTGGAACACGATGTCCTTGTAGGCCAGCGGGATCCCGAGCTCGTGACACAGGGCCTGGTGCCCGAGGCAGACCGCCAGGAACGGCTGCTCGCGAGCGAGCAGCTCGGTCACCGCCGCCCGGATCCGGGTCATCTTCGGATCGTCGTCATCGCGCGGGTCGCCCGGACCGGGGCCGACGATGACCAGGTCGAAGCCGTCGAGGGACCCGGGGGTGTAGTCCTCGTGCCGCACGACCTCGCTGGTGAGACCCAGGACGCCGAGGACGTGCCGGAGCATGTTCACGAAGTCGTCCTCCCCGTCCAGGATCACCACCGACTTGCCGGCGAGGTGTGCATCCGGGGGAGCCCCGGCCTGGTCGGTGAGCCAGAACCGGCTCAGCTTCTGGTTGCGCTCGTTGAGGGCGAGCAGCACGTCCTCGTCGCGCGTCAGCAGCGCCGTACCCTCCGCCGGCGCCGGCGCCTGCGGGACGAGGCCGAAGGCCGAGAGGATGCCACCGGCCTTCGCGTGCGTCTCGGCCACCTCGTAGGCGGCCTCGGAGTCGCGCACCAGGGTCGCCCCCGCGGTGACCTTGAGGCGGCCGGCCAGGTCGACATCGGCGGTGCGGATCACGATGGGGCTGTCGGCCGTCGGGGCGCCGTCGGCGTCGCGCCCGAGCAGCGCCAGCGCCGAGCCGTAGTAGCCACGACCCTCGGTCTCGTACTCCTTGATCAGCCGGCAGGCGTTCTCGACCGGGCTGCCGGTGACCGTCGCAGCGAACATCGTGTCGCGCAGGATCTCCCGCACGTCGCGGTGGCTGCGGCCGGCCAACAGGTATTCGGTGTGCACCAGGTGGGTCATCGGCTTGAGGAACGGCCCGAGCACCTGACCACCCTCGTGGCAGATGTCGCACATCATCTTGAGCTCCTCGTCGACCACCATGAAGAGCTCGTAGATCTCCTTGGGGTCACGCAGGAAGTCGAGGAGCTGCTGCTTGGTGTCGCCGTCCTTCGGCACGCGGAAGGTGCCCGAGATGGGGTTCATCCGGACGTCGCCGCCGCGCACGCTCACGTGGCGCTCCGGGCTTGCGCCGACCAGGAACCGGTCGCCGGTGAAGAAGAGGAAGGTCCAGTAGGCACCGCGCTCACGCGCCAGCAGGCGACGGAACACCGTGAGCGCCTTGTCGGCGTCCCAGTCGGCCACCACCGCGCGGTAGTGCCGGCCCACGACCAGGTTGGCGCCCTCGCCCTTGCCGATCTCGTCGCGGATGATCGCTTCGACGACCTTCGCGTAGTCGTCGTCGTCGGTCTCGAACCCGCCACGGTCGGTGAAGTCGACGGGGACGTCGGGGAGTGCCTCGAGGACGTCGGCGACCGGCACCTCCAGCTCGACGTCGAGGTCGACCACGACCAGGGGAGTGCCGTCGTCGTGAGCCGCGAAGCCGCGCTCGGCGACCTGGCGGAACGGGATGGCGACGAGCCGGTCGAAGCGACGACCGGCAGCGGGCGGACCGTCCTCGAGGGGTACGTCGAGCAGACTGTCGGCGTGGCTCGGCCGACCACCCAGCAGGGTCACCGTCTCGGAGTCCTGGAGCCTGATCGCCGCCCATGCCCCGTGCCCCTGGATCGCCTCGATCGCGGCTCGGGCACTCGTCGGCCCACTCGGAGACGGGGGCTGCTCAGTCATGCGCCCAACCCTAAGCCTCGCCGACCTGTCGCAGATGTACGTCCCAAAGCCGTCGACCTGTCGCAGATGTACACGCGTGGATGTACATCTGCGACAGGTCGGCGATCAGGAGAGCGTGGTGAGCAGCTGGGTGGCGCGGGTGAGGACGACGTACAGGGTGGCGCGTCCGGTGGCGGACTCGTCCTCGATCTCCTGGGGGCGTACGACGACGATGCCGTCGAACTCCAGGCCCTTGGTGTCGAGCCCGGTCAGCACCACGATGCGATCCTCGCCGGACGGTGCGACCGCCGAGTCGACGGCCGACGCGGCGGACGGAGCGTCGGCGGCGAACTCCGGCCACGAGGCCAGCCAGCCGTTGACCTCCGAGCGACGCGCCACCGGCACCACGATGCCCACGGTGCCGGCGACCTCCGATGCGATCCGGCCCACCTCGGCGCGTACGGCGGCCTCCAGGTCGTCGACCTCCTCCACGATCTTGGGCGGGTTGCCGGTCGAACGGACTGCTGTGGGCAGGTCGGCGTCGAGCCCGACCCGCGAGGCGTAGTCAGCGGCGTGAGCGTAGATCTCGGACGAGTTGCGGTAGTTGGTCGAGAGGTGGAACTCGTGCAGCGCCTTGCCCTCCAGCGCCTGGCCCCGGGCGGCCATCGACTCCTCGGGCACCGGCCACGAGGACTGGGCCGGGTCGCCGACGATCGTCCACGAGGCGTTGCGTCCGCGGCGACCGACCATCCGCCACTGCATCGGGGTGAGATCCTGCGCCTCGTCGATCAGCACGTGGGCGAAGGGGTCGTCCTCGATCCGGTGGGACGGCGGGGTCCAGGCCCGGCCGGTGGGGGCGTACTCGCGCTCGGAGGCAGTGGTGAGCTCCTGCAGGTCGACACCACCCTCCAGCACGGCCGGGACGTCGTCACGGTCGTCGTTGGACTGCTGCGGGATGTCGCCCAAGGCGTAGCGCAGCTCGTCGAGCAGCGGGATGTCCTCGATCGACAGGTCGGCGGGCTGTCCCCACGACTTCAGCAACAGTCGTTGGTCCTCGGCCGAGACGACCCCGTCGCCGACGCGGCTGAGGAACTCGGGGTCGGTCAGCCACGAGAACACCTGGGGAGCGTCGAGAGGAGGCCACCAGGCGACGGCGAACTCGAGGAAGTCGACGTCGGACAGCAGCTCGTCGTCGAAGGCCTCCCGGCCGCGGTCGCGCCCTCGTTCCCCCTTCACCTGGCGCCACATGGCGTCGAGCAGGGTCGGGGCGACCCGGGTCAGCTGGCGGTTGCGGACACCCTGTCCCAGCAGACTGCGACGCAGCCGACCGAGCAGGCCGCGGTCGAGGACGATGACCTCGTCGCGCCAGAAGATGCGGAAGTGGTCCGGGCCGCCGGGCACCGCCTGACGGGCTGCGCGCCGCATCAGTTCCGCCATCCGGGCCGACCCCTTGACGTCGGCGACGCGGGGCTCGTCGTGCCGGGTGGCGCGCAGGCCGTCGACGACCTCGCCGAGGGAGCGCAGCGCGACCGCCGTCTCGCCCAGCGAGGGCAGCACCCGCTGGATGTAGCGCATGAACACGCCGGAGGGACCCACGATGAGGACGCCGCCGGACTCGTAGCGACGCCGGTCGGTGTAGAGGAGGTAGGCCGCTCGGTGCAGGGCGACGACCGTCTTGCCGGTGCCCGGGCCGCCGGTGATGAGGGTGGCACCGCGCGACGGGGCGCGGATGGCCTTGTCCTGCTCGGCCTGGATGGTGGCGACGATCGAGTGCATCGACCGGTCGCGGGCCCGGGACAGCTGCGCCATCAGCGCGCCCTCGCCGACGATCGGCAGGTCGGTGTCGATGCTCGGGTCGAGCAGCTCGTCCTCCAGCCCGGTCACCGACGGGCCGACGCAGCGCAGCACCCGGCGCCGAACGACGCGCTGGGGCTCAGCGGCCGTGGCCTGGTAGAACACGGCGGCCGCCGGTGCCCGCCAGTCGATCAGCAGCGAGTCGCGGTCGTCGTCACGCAACCCGATCCGGCCGATGTAGCGCGGCTCGACGTCGAAGTCGGGGTCCAGGTCGAGGCGTCCGAACACGAGCCCCTCGTGGGCCGCGTCGAGCTGGGCGATGCGGCGCGCGGCCTGGAAGACCATGGCGTCGCGCTCGACGAGCCCGCCCTCATGGCCCAGTCGCCCCCGCTGATGACCCTCGCGGGCCAGTTCTGCAGCGTTGGCGGCCGACTTCTGCAACTGAACGTAGACCCGGTCCACGAAGGCCTGCTCGTGGGCGATCTCGCGCTCGGCGACTTCCTCGGTCAATCCGTCCCCCGCTGATGGGTTGTCGTGCAATGGCAAGTCGACAACTCTACCCCCGGGGAGCGGCCCGTCGGCGGGAACCCCGCTCAGTCCACGCGCTCGTAGCCCACCAGCGCCAGGACGGTGCGTGGTCCGATGGCCCGGTCGCCGGTCAGCCGGATCTCTGCCGTGCCACTGCTGAAGATCCCGAGACCACCCAGATGACCCCCTGGTCCCCCGCCGAACGAGGCGCCGGCCCGACGACCGTCGACCGCGGTCCACAGCGTCCCTCGACGGGTCGCCGTGCTGGCGCTGACCACGTAGCGCGGCCGGTCCCGGACCAGGAAGCTCATCCGCACCGAGCCCTGTCCAGGGTCGGACTGGACTGCCTCGACGAACTGGAAGACCCGTCCCGCCACCTCGACCCTGGGTGCGATCCTCCAGCCCGCCACGGTGGCCACCGGGGTGGCGGTCGCGTAGACCCCCAGCCCGATCCGGGCATCGGGGTCGGTCGCCACGGGAGCGTCACCGTGGCGGGGCGGATCGCCCTTGCTCAACCAGACCCGGACCGTCACCTGATCGCCTGGGGCGATCGCGTCGCCCGCCGGGTCCAGGACGGGCGCATCGATCGTGTAGCCGCTCGCACCGGGGTCGAACTGGTCGGACCCGCCGCAGGTCGAGCCGACACCACCGTCGCCGTCGAGGGCCACCCACACCCAGTAGTCCTCGGAGACCCCGGAACAGAAGTCCGAGAATCGCAGACCTCCCACCGGCAGCGGCAACGTCATCGTCAGCTCGGTCTGGCCGGGGTCGCCGATCACCGCGCCGGCCAACCGGTCACCCACGACGTCGCGGCGGAAGAACACCCCGTCCTTGCTCATCGAGGGAGGCGTCGTGCCGAGGTCGTAGACCGCCAGCGCCACCTGACCCTGCCCGGACCTCACTGTCACGTTCACCGGTGAGCCGGCTCCGATGTAGCCGAAGTCGCTGAAGTCGCTGGCATCGGACGTCGAGCGGCCCGACTCGTTGCCGACGTCCTCGAGATCCGAGAGCCCGTTCAGGGCCAGCTCGCCCCCTGTCCCAGCCCACGTGACCAACCGAGGCGTAGGTGACGCCGGCAGTTTGAGCTGCACGACGCCATCGCCTTCGACCGCCTTGGTGAAGGTGAAACCGAAGCCCAACGACTCGAGCCTGGCCGGCGCGGTGTGTCCAGCGAGGTCCTTGCGGGCCGCTGCCGGATCCACGGTGTGGGCCCGCGGCAGCAACGCGATGCCACCAGCCACCGCCACGACCGCGGCCAGGGCGCCGGCCAGACCCGCACGTCGACGGCGGCGTACGTGTCGGATCCGTCCCTGCACCTGACCGAGGCGGTCGTGCGTCGGCCGGGTGTCGATGTCACCGGCGTGGTCCTCGAGGACACTGCGCAACTGGGTGGGGGTGTTCATCGGGACTCCTCCCCGGTGGCGGTGAGCAGAGCAGGATCGATGCGCAGGTGGGCAAGTGCCTTGCTGGTCTGCGACTTCACGGTGCCGATCGAACAGCCGAGGGTGCGTGCGGTCTCGGCCTCGGTGAGGTCCTCGAAGAACCGCAGCACGATGACGGCGCGCTGCCTCCTCGGCAGCCGGCCGAGGGCCGACCAGAGGTCGTGGCCGCTGGCGGAGCCGTCGGTGAAGTCGGTGCCGGCCGCGTCGGGCAGCTCGTCCGTGGGGCGCTCGCCGTTCCACTTGCGGCGCCACCAGGTGGCGTAGGTGTTCACCAGGATCCGGCGTACGTAGGCCTCGGGGTTGCCGTCGATGCGTGACCACGCGAACCACGCCTTCGCCATGGAGGCCTGCAGGAGGTCCTCGGCGAGCGCGTGGTCATGGGTCAGGAGGTACGCCGTGCGCAGCAGTCCGCTCGACCGAGCGGCCACGAAGTCCTCGAACCCCACCGTGCTCGTCACGCGACCTCCCGTGTCGGTCCCCCTGCCGAGGCTCGTGATGGCTGTCATGCCCGGTGATACCGGTCCGACAGCGGGAAAGGTTGCCTCACCTGCTCCGGTTGAGGAAGGCGAGCATGGCGCTGCGGGCCTCGTCGGACCCGAACAGCCGAGCGCTCAGCTTCGCCAGGTCGGCACCGTGCTCGTCGATCCGGGCCACCAGGTCGCGAGCGAGCAGCGCCTTGGTCTCGCGCAGGCCCTGGGGGTGACCCTTCACCAGGTTGGCGCAGACGCCGTCGATCGCGGCGTCCAGCTCTGCCTCCGGCAGCGCCGTCGTGACCAGCCCCATGGCTGCGGCGCGCGTGCCGTCGAAGGTCTCGCCGGTGAGGAAGGTGAGGGCGGCCGCGCGGTCGGTGAGCCGCGGGAGCACGGTCAGGCTGATGGCCGCCGGGGTCAACGCCAGGCGCACCTCGGTGAACGCGTACGTCGCGTCCTCGGCGCTGATCGCGATGTCGCTGGCCGCGACGATCCCGATGCCGCCGGCCCGGACCGCCCCGTGCAGGCGGGTCACCACGGGCTTCGGGAAGGTGACGATGCGCCGCTGGAGGTCGACGAGCACGGCAGCCGCCTGCTCCATGCCCTTACTGGCCGCCTCGGACAGGTCGGCGCCCGAGCAGAAGACCCGGCCCTCGGCCCGGATCACCACGACCTTGACCTGGTCGTCGTCCTCGGCCCGCTGCAAGGCGTCGTACAGCTCGGCGACGAGCTGCCGGCTCAGGGCGTTGCGGTTGTGCGGCGAGTCCAGGGTCACGGTGGCGCGCGCCGGCGCCTCGTCGGTCGGGCCGACGTAGCCGACCAGCGCGGTCATGCGGCGACCGCGGGTCGGGAGGCCGAGCGGATCAGCGCCGTCAGGGCCAGGCCTGAGGCCGCCAGGATCGGCAGGCCGATGGACAGGATGGCCACCAGCCCGAGCAGTCCGAGCACCCCGACCGCCACGCCCAGGGCCACCGGCCGCAGGGGCGCCGACCGCACGGCGCCGTACGCCGCGAGCCCAGCGCCCAGCAGCAGCGCGACGAGCACCCAGGCGGCGGCGCCGTCGCCGTCCTGGGCGTCGATCACCGCGAGGTAGGTCGCCACCATCACCAGGGACAGTGCGGCCGAGGCGGCGGCGAACGGATCCAGGAGCCGGTTCATGAGCCCCACTTTATGGGCTGGCGTGCCCGCCGGGGTGGCGCCGGTCAATCCGAAGGGCCCGCCGCTCCGAACAACCTGCATGCGGACCCGAGTTCTCCACGCCCTGTACGGCGTCGTTGCCACCATCACCGGAATGGCGGCTGCGCACCTGCTGGCTGCCCTGCTGGATCCGAACTCCTCACCGGTGCTCGCCGTCGGCAACCAGGTCATCGACCTGACGCCCACGCCGCTCAAGGAATGGGCGGTGCGGCACTTCGGCACCAACGACAAGCCGATCCTGATCGGGTCGGTCCTGATCGGCACCCTGATCCTCTCCGGCATCGCCGGGCTGCTGGCCCGGCGACGGTTCGCCCTGGGAGCGGGGCTGCTGATCCTGCTGGTGGGGCTGGCCGGCGCGGCCGCGCTGAACCGTCCGACGTCGTCGTTCGCCGACGTCCTCCCGTCCGTCCTGGCCGGGGTGGTCGGCGTGGCCGTGCTGGGTGGCCTGTGCCGCTTGAGCAGGCCGGCCGCATCGCCGTCCTCGGCGGGCGCGGCCGTCGACTCGGCCCCTGGCACCACGCGGCGCCCGCTCCTCATCGCCACCGGTCTGGCCGGCCTCGCCGCCGCCATGGGCGGGGGCGGACAGTGGCTGATCCGCCTGAAGGCCCGACCCGAGGACGTCACCATCCCGGCCGCCGCCGACCCGGCACCCGCGTTCCCGCAGGGTCTGGAGACCCGCATCAAAGGCATCAGCTCGCTGCGGACGCCGACCGACTCGTTCTACCGGATCGACACCTCGCTGATCACCCCGACGGTGAGCGTCGACGGCTGGACCCTGACCATCGACGGCGATGTCGAGAACCAGCTCGAGTTCACCTTCGACGAGCTCGCCGCCATGCCGCTGATCGAGCGGGACATCACCCTGACGTGTGTGTCCAACGAGGTAGGTGGCCCTTACGTCGGCGGCGCCCGCTGGCTCGGCGTACGCCTCACCGACCTGCTCGACCAGGCCGGCGTCGGCACGAAGGCCGACCAGATCCTGTCCACGGCGTACGACGGCTTCACCATCAGTACGCCGCTCGAGGTGGCCACCGACGGGCGCGACGCCATGGTGGCGATCGCCATGAACGGCGAGGCCCTCCCGCGTGCCCACGGCTTCCCGGTGCGTCTCATCACCCCGGGCATCTACGGGTTCGTGGGGTCGACCAAGTGGCTGACCAAGCTGACCCTGACGACGTACGCCGACCAGCAGTCGTACTGGACCGAGCGCGACTGGGCCACCGATGCGCCGATCAAGGTGGAGAGCCGGATCGACACTCCTAAGGGCCTGTCCACCATCAAGCCGGGGATGACCGCGATCGGGGGCGTCGCGTGGGCGCAGCAGCGTGGCATCGGCAAGATCGAGGTCCGCATCGACGGGGGCGCGTGGCAGGAGGCCAAGCTCGGTCCCGAGGTCAACCTCGACTACTGGCGCCAGTGGTACCTCCCGTGGGAGGCGAAGACCGGCTCGCACCAGCTCGCCGTACGCGCCACCACCCAGGACGGCGAGACGCAGACCGCCGCCCGGGTGACGGTGTTCCCCGACGGTGCCACCGGCATCCAGGAGATCGTCGTCAACGTCGCCTGACCCGGCCACGGCCCTTCTGGATCGATTCGCAGGGGCCGGAACCGCTCGGACTATCGGTCAGGTGGGGGGCGCTTCGCGGAGATGGCGCAGCGCCATCAGTCCGAGCCACACCTCGGCCAGGTCGCCGGTCGAGGCGAGGTCGCGGTCGGTGATCTCACCGAACCGCCGCAACCGGTAGGCCAGCGTGTTCGGATGGATGTTCAGCGTGGCAGCTGCCGTCTGGGAGTGACGGTCGGCCTCCATCCACGCCCGCACGCTCGCCACCAGGTCCGACTGGTGCTCAGAGTCGTAGTCGAGCGCCGGCCCGAGCACTCGGGTCACCAGGGCCCCCAGCGCCTCGAGGTCGTCGGGCAGCCACCGTCCTGCCGTCTCGCCCTCCCCGAAGGCGAGGTGGCTGCGGCCCGCGTCCCGGGCCCGAGCCACGGCCCAGCGGGCCTCCCGACGCGGCACCTGGAGGGACCCCCGCGGACGGAACGCCGTGCTGGAGCCGACGTAGTTGTCCCGCTCCTGGTCGAACGCCTGGTCGGTCGCCGACCCGGCCGTGGCGAGGATGTAGAGCTCGTCCTTCTGCCGGGTGACCAGGTGGGCGACGCCGGAATCGTCCAGCCGTTGCAGGATCCCGGCCTCGACCGGTTCGTCCTGGCGACCGCGCAACACCGCCAGCACGAGCTGTTCCCGCGGACCGATCCCGGCGCGGGCCAGCCGCCGCCGGACGTGCGGCAGGTCGAGTACGCCGGCCAGCAGCTCGGCGAGCGTCTCCGCTCCCTCGCGGCGCAGGGTGGCCCGCTCGTGGGAGCGCATCGCCAGCTGGAGCGACACCACCGTGGCGATGTGCTGCACCACCGCCAGCCCGGCAGGCTGGGCGCCTTCACGGTCCAGGGCCAGCAGGTAGCCGGCCAGACCCTCAGGTCCACGGACGGGCAGGACGAAGCCACCCGGCACCGTCGGGGCCGAGGCCGGGGTCGCAGGTAGGAGTCCGAGCTGGTCGGCGTCGGGAGTGCGGATGCCCGGCAGCAGCGGTGCGCCACGCGGCGTACACAGGGCCAGGTCGTAGCCGGACAGGCGCTCGAGCCGAGCGAACACGTCGCCGATGCCCAGATGCTCGATGGTCAGCCAGCGCAGCGCGCCGAAGACCTGGAGCTGGGCGCCCAGGCGCTGCCCGACCCCCGCCTGGACGGCGGCCGCCACCTCCTGGGCGACCGCGATGAAAGGGACCGACAGCGGCACCTCGAGCACCGGCATGCCGCGCTCGTGGGCGGCGGCGAGGAACTCTCGACGCAGTGGCGGGACGTGCAGCTCCTCGGAGACCAGCAGCGCGGCGACACCGGCGTTGTCGAGTCGCTCAAGATAGGCGCGCTGAGCCGGTCCGGAGCGGGGGATCGCCATTCCCGTGGTCATGATGATCTCGCTGCCCAGCAGCCACGGCGTCGGATCGTCGAGCTCGCTCACGTGGGCCCACGACACCGAGCGGCTCAGGCCCGCCGCACCGGCGAGCACGCTCAGCTGAAGGGCCGGCGAGCGGAGGAGATCCTCCACCGTGAAGATCGCAGCGGTGGGCATGACGCGAATCCTATGGTGTGGTGACACAAGAAGGCACCGACATTTAGTGACGATCACGATTGTCGTGCCCACGTGACCCACAGCACACTCGATGGAACTACTCGAACATCGCCCCGATGCTCGCAGACCGTGGAGGCACCATGACCACCCTGGGAACCAACCGATCCCGGCCCACCGCCGCACGAGCGGCCTCGGCCATCGAGACCCGCTCGATCGACTACGTCCCCGACAGCGAACGACACGGGAAGGTCTGGCAACAGGGACCGTTCTGGTTCCTGGGGAACTTCCAGTTCTTCACCATCGCCATCGGCTTCCTCGGCCCCGCGATGGGACTGACCCTGGGCTACTCGATCCTCGCCGGGACTCTCGGGATCGTGTTCGGGACGTTCTTCATGGCGTTCCACGCCACCCAGGGAGCCAAGCTCGGCCTGCCCCAGATGATCCAGAGCCGCGCCCAGTTCGGCTACCGCGGCGTGGTCGTGGTGCTGTTCGCGTCGCTGTTCACCTTCATGGCCTTCAACGTCGTGGACACGATCCTCATCGACGGTGGTCTCAACGGGATCTTCGGCTGGAACGCGACCCTGGTCGGCATCGTGATCAACGTCGCCGCGGCGGCCCTCGCGATCTACGGTCACGACTGGCTGCACAAGGTCTTCCGACTGCTGTTCGTGGTGTCGCTGCCGTTCTACATCATCCTCACCATCGCCATCATCAGTGGTGGAGCAGGCGGCACCGCGCCCACCGAGGGTGGATTCACCCTGGCCGGCTTCATGGCGATGTGCACCGCGAGCGCGGCGTACAACATCACCTACGCGCCCTACGTCTCGGACTACTCGCGCTACCTCCCGAGCAACACCAAGTCGGTGCCCATCATCGCGGCGGTGTTCCTCGGCGCCTCCAGCTCGGCCATCTGGCTGATCGCCATCGGTGCCTGGCTCGCCTCCCACCTCGGGGCGACCGACGGCCTCGTCGCGCTGAGGGAGGCCGGCAACACGGCCTTCTCCGGCCTGGGGACCCTCCTGGCGATCCTCTCCGTCCTCGCTCTCGTGGCGACGATGGGACTCAACGCCTACAGCGCGATGCTGTCCGCTCTGACCGCGATCGACTCCGTGCACCCCATCAACCCGACCGCCCGGATCCGTGTGGTCTCGATCGTCGTCATCACGGTCGTCTGCGCGGTCATCGGGATCGGCTTCGGCGGCAACTTCCTCGACGCCCTGTTCACCTCGCTCGTCTACATGCTCTACCTGCTGGTGCCGTGGACGGCGGTCAACCTGGTCGACTTCTTCGCGGTACGCCGTGGCCACTACGCGGTCACCGACCTGTTCACCCCGCACGGCATCTACGGCTCCTGGGGAGTGCGCGGCCTCGTGAGCTACTTCATCGGTCTGCTCGCGATGCTGCCCTTCGCGGTGCTGCCCGCCTACCCGTCGTACACGGGATTCATGGCGGCTCGGCTGGACGGCGTGGACTACTCGATCGTCGTCGGGCTGCTGGTCTCCGGCGTCCTCTACTACGTGTTGAGCCGGTCGCTCGACCTCGCCGCGGAGCAGCCGGCCATCACCGCCAGCGAAGCGGCCCTCCGCGAGCAGGGTGTTCCGAAGGTGGAGCACTCATGACCCACGACACCGTGCGCGGCGAGGTGCTGGACGCCGCCGCCGGGCTCGTCGCTGCCTTCGGGGCGCACGACGCGGACGCCTACTTCGGGTGCTTCAGTCCCGAGGCCACGTTCCTGTTCCACAACCACCCGGAGCTGATCGACTCGCGCGCGGCGTACGAAGCGATCTGGCGGGGCTGGGAGCTCGAGGGGTTCCGGGTCGAGGGGTGTCGTTCACTCGAGCCTCAGGTGCTCGTGACGGACGAGGCCGGAGCCGTGTTCACCCATCGGGTGCGCACCCGACTGGCCGGCACCGCGGACGAGCAGGCCGAGCGCGAGACGATGGTCTTCCGCCGCACCGCCGAAGGCAGGTGGCTCGTCGTCCACGAGCACCTGTCGGTGGATCCCCGCACAGACCTACCGAACGGAAGCTGACATGACGACGCCAGGGCCGCTCGGACCACCCGACGCCATGACGGTCCCCCGGTTCGCCGGCCCGGACACCTTCGCCCGCCTGCCCCGGCTCACCGACGTGCCTCGCGCCGACGTGGCCGTCCTGGGCGTGCCATTCGACAGCGGGGTGTCCTTCCGCCCCGGCGCCCGGTTCGGGCCCGGCGCCGTGCGGGCCGGCTCCAAGCTGCTGAGGCCCTACCACCCCCACCTCGACGTGGAGCCGTGGTCGGTGCTCCAGGTGGCCGACGCGGGAGACGCAGCAGTGAACCCGTTCGATCTCGACGAGGCCATCCGGCAGATCGAGGCGGCCGCGGAGGCGACGTACGAGCACGCGGACCGGCTCATCGCGATCGGCGGCGACCACACCATCGCGCTGCCGCTGCTGCGCGCCGCACACCGTCGGCACGGTCCGATCGCGATCGTGCACTTCGACGCACACCTCGACACCTGGGACACCTACTTCGGGGCGCCGTACACGCACGGCACACCGTTCCGCAGGGCCAGCGAGGAGGGGCTTCTGGTGCTCGACCACGCCTCCCACGTGGGCACCCGCGGCCCGCTCTACTCACGCACCGACCTCGAGGACGACCGCAAGCTCGGCTTCGCCACCGTCTCCTCCGAGGACCTCGCCCGCCGCGGAGTGGACGAGGCCATCGACCGGATCCGGGAACGCGTGGGCAACCATCCGGTCTACCTCAGCATCGACATCGACGTGCTGGACCCGGCCCACGCCCCAGGCACCGGGACCCCGGAGCCGGGCGGACTCACCACGCGCGAGCTGCAGATGATCCTGCGCGGACTCACCGACCTCGAGATCGTCGGCGCCGACGTCGTGGAGGTGGCCCCGGCCTACGACCACGCCGAGCTCACCACCATCGCGGCCGCGAACGTGGTCTACGAGTACCTCGCCCTGTTCGCGCTGCAGGCGGAGGCGGGCCGGCCACGATGACCCGCGTCGCTGCCTGCCAGCTCAGCCTCCAGGTCGGCCATGCGGAGGTGAACCGGGCCCGGGCCGACGCCGCGGTCCGCGCCGCCGTCGCGGGTGGGGCCGAGTTCGTGGTGCTGCCGGAGCTGGTGTCGAGCGGCTACGTCTTCCGGGACGCGGACGAGGCTCGTTCCCTCGCCGAGACCGTCTCCGGGCCGACCCTGACGCAGTGGCGGGCACTGTCCGACGAGCTCGGGATCGTCCTGGTCGGCGGGTTCTGCGAGCTCGGCGCTGACGGACACCTGTTCAACAGCGCCACCCTCGTCGACCGCGGCCAGGTGCTCGCGGTCTACCGCAAGGCCCACCTCTGGGACACCGAGAAGCTGGTCTTCACCCCGGGGGACGCACCCCCGCCGGTCGTGGACACGACGCTGGGTCGCGTCGGCGTGGTCATCTGCTACGACGCCGAGTTCCCCGAGTGGACCCGGCTGGTCGGTCTGGCCGGAGCCCAGATCCTGGCCGTTCCGACCAACTGGCCGTCCAGCCCGCCGGCCGCGCCCAGGCCGGCAGGCGAGCGGCCGATGGAGGTGGTCCGGGTCCAGGCGGCTGCCTCGGCCAACCGGATGTACGTCGTCGCCGCGGACCGGTGTGGCACCGAACGCGGGGTCTCGTGGGTGGGTGGCAGTGTGATCGTGGACCCCGACGGCTTCCCGCTCGCCGGTGGTCTGGCGACGGACCACGCGCAGACCCTCGTCGCCGACGTGGACGCCAGCCAGGCACTCGACAAGGCCATCAGCCCTCGCAACGACGTGCACCAGGACCGTCGTACCGACCTCTACTGAAGTCTTCCCGAACTCGTTCCAATCCGGTTCGCGCACCGCTCCGAATTCCCTACTGTCCGGCCGCTCCTGGCCTTTCCATAGAGATGAAGGATCCATCATGCGAACGAACACCCTCCGTCGTACGGCAGCTGCCGGCGCCATCCTCACCCTCTCGCTCACCATGGCCGCCTGTGGCGGCAGTGACGACGAGGCCACCCCGGCCGCGGCTGACGAGACCACGAGCGCCCCGGCCACGCCGGACGCCAGCGACACCCCGGCCGAGGAGACCAACGCCGGCGACCAGACCTTCGGCGAGGGTTGTGCCGCCGTGCCGGCCACCGGTGCGGGCAGCTTCAACGGCATGGCCACCGCCCCGGTCGCCTCCGCCGCGAGCGCCAACCCGCTGCTCTCCACCCTGGTCACCGCGGTGGGCGAGGCCGGCCTGGTCGACACCCTGAACTCGCAGGAGGCCCTGACCGTGTTCGCGCCGACCAACGACGCGTTCGCGAAGCTTCCCCCGAAGACCCTGAAGGCCGTCCTGGCCGACAAGGAGCTGCTCACCAAGATCCTGACCCACCACGTCATCGCGGGCCAGCTCTCCCCGGAGCAGCTCGCCGGCAAGCACGAGACCCTGGCCGGTGACATGGTGACCGTCAAGGGCTCCGGCGAGATGTTCAAGGTCGTTCCCGACAAGGCGTCGGTCATCTGTGGCAACGTGCCCACGGCCAACGCCACGGTCTACATCATCGACACCGTCCTGATGCCCTCCTGAGCCACGTGGTTCGCCCCACATAATGGAGATCGTGAAGACACCCAGACCCGGCAATTCGGACGATTCGTCGCCCGATGGCCGTGACGTCGACCTGGCCGACCTGCTCAGCAGGTCGGCCAGGGGGGACGAGGCCTCGTTCGCCACGCTCTACGACGCCACGGCCGCCCGGGTCTACGGGCTGGTGCTCCGAGTCGTCCGCGACCCGGCCCAGGCCCAGGAAGTCACCCAGGAGTGCTTCCTGGACGTCTGGCGCACCGCCAGCCGGTTCGACCCCGATCGCGGCAGCGCCATCTCGTGGCTGCTGACCATCGCGCACCGCAAGGGCGTGGATCGGGTCCGTTCAGCAGAAGCGGCCACCCGCCGCGACACGACGTACCACCGCAGCTCCGGCGAGGTTCCGCACGACGCCACCGCCGAGGCCGCCACCAGCTCACTGGAGGCAAAGCGGGTGCGCACCGCGATGACCAGCCTGACCCCGGCACAGCGCGAGGCACTCGAACTGGCCTACTTCGGGGGCTACACACACACAGAGGTGGCGACCATGCTCGACCTACCCGTGGGAACCGCCAAGACCAGGATCCGCGATGGGCTGATCCGACTACGAGACGCGATGGGAGTGGCCTCATGAACGACGACATCCGGGACCTGAACCCCGACATCCACGCCCTCTCCGGCGCCTACGCTGTCGACGCCCTCGACGAGCCCGAGCGGGCCAGCTTCGAGGCCCACCTGGCCCAGTGCCAGTCCTGCCGTGACGAGGTCGCCAGCCTCACCGAGGCCGCCAGCCTGCTCGGTCTCGGCTCCGAGGTGGCACCCCCGCCGTCCCTGCGCGACAGCCTGCTCAGCGACATCGGCCAGGTCCGCCCCCTCCCTCCCCTGCCCCGGCAGCTGCCTGCCCAGGAGACCCCCGAGGTGGCCGCCCCGAGCGCCGCATCGCTCGTCCCCGTCGTGGAGGACCAGCTCGCCACCCGCCGCGAGGCCACCCGTCGTCGCCGCCTCCCCCAGCTCGTCGCGGCCGCCGCCGCGGTCGTCGCCCTGGGTGTCGGCGCGACCGTGTGGCACCCCTGGAACAACGAGTCGAGCCAGAGCATCCCGGTGGCCGACCAGGTGCTCGCCGCGCCGGACGCCACCCGCGTCGTCCAGGAGGTCGGCGGAGCCACCGCCACCCTGGTCACCTCCGCCTCGGTCGGCAAGGCCGTCCTGGTCGCCGAGGACATGCCCGCAGCACCGGCGGGCAAGGTCTACGAGCTCTGGTTCCAGCACACCGACGGCACCGTCAGCGCAGCCGGGCTGATGTCCGGCTCGGGCGACCAGACCGTGGTCCTCCAGGGCGACGCGACGAGTGCCGTCTGGGCGGGCATCACCCTCGAACCCGAAGGCGGCTCCGACGCCCCGACCATGCCCACGATCGCCGCGTTCGACATCCCGGGGACGGCGTGACCAGGCTGGTCGCCGTCGTCGGGAGTGGCGTCGCCGGGCTCACGGCTGCCCACGTCCTCGCGAAGACGGCCCACGTCACCCTGTTCGAGGCCGACGACCGGCTCGGCGGTCACGCCGACACCCACGAGGTCGACGGGCTGGGCATCGACACCGGCTTCATCGTGCACAACGAACGCACCTACCCGACGCTCCTGCGGATGTTCGCCGAGCTCGGCGTCGCCACCCAGGACTCCGAGATGTCGATGTCCATCAGCGACCGTGGCACCGGACTGGAATGGGCCGGTGCGCTGGGCTTCAGGGGCGTGTTCCCCACCTGGCGTACGGCGAGGACCCCGGCGTACCTCCGGATGCTTCCCGAGATCCCGCGGTTCCACCGTGAGGCCCGCAAGGTGATCGCCGGCCCCGAGGGAGTCGACGTCACGCTGCGCGAGTTCCTGAGCACCCGTGGGTTCTCCGACTACTTCGCCCACCACTTCATGGAGCCCCTCGTCGCCGCGGTGTGGTCCTGCGACCCCGCCCTGGCCCTGGACTACCCGGCCCGCTACCTGTTCTCGTTCCTCGAGCACCACGGCATGCTCTCGATCTTCGGCTCGCCGACCTGGCGCACGGTCACCGGCGGATCCCGCGAGTACGTCCGCCGGGTCGCGGCCGGACTGACCGACGTCCGCCTCGGCACCAAGGTCACCTCGATCACCGAGTTCGCCGACCGGGTCGAGCTCACCGACGGCAACGGGCAGGTCACGTCGTACGACGCCGTCGTGGTCGCCACCCACCCCGCGCAGGCCCTCAGCATGCTCAGCGCCCCGAGCGAGACCCAGCGTGAGGTGCTCTCCGCGATCACCTACTCCCCCAACGTCGCCCGGCTGCACACCGACACCTCGCTGCTGCCGAAGGCCGAGCGCGCCTGGGCCTCCTGGAACTTCCAGCGGCCGGCCGCCGACGACCAGCTGATCGTGACCTACGACCTGACCCGGCTGCAGCGGCTGCCCACCGACATCCACTACCTGGTCACGCTCGGCGGGGAAGACCTGATCGACCCGCGGACCGTGCTCGAGACGATGCACTACGAGCACCCGCTCTACACCCCGGCCTCGGTCGCGGCGCAGGGTCGGCTCGGCGAGATCGACACCGACCGGATCGCGTTCGCCGGCGCCTGGCACGGCTGGGGATTCCACGAGGACGGCGCGAGGTCGGGCCTGGTGGCGGCCGAGCGGCTGGGCTTCGAGTGGAGTCAGCCTGATCGCCCGCAGGTGCGGACTCCGCGGGTCTACGACACGACGATCCGGCACACCCGGCGTACTCCCTGGAAGCGGGCGTTCACCCACCGTTCCCGCACCTGGCTGGTCGACCTGGACGCGTTGCCGGACCACGGCGTCCTCGGTCGCTTCGAGGCCCGGGACCACCTCGGCGACCCCGCGGCGAGCCTGCGGTCGAACCTCGACGCGTTCCTGGCAGCCAACGACCTCAGCATCCCGGGTGGCCGCATCCTGATGGCAGCCAACGCCCGTGCCCTCGGGCACTGCTTCAACCCGATCAGCGTCTTCTGGTGTCACGACGCCGCGGGCGTGCTGGCGGCCACCGTCGTCGAGGTGCACAACACCTACGGCGACCGGCACGCCTACCTGGTCCACCCCGACGCTCAGGGACGCGCCACGACCAGCAAGGCGATGTACGTCTCGCCGTTCCACGGCACCGACGGCACCTACGAGCTCGCCGTACCGGTGCCGGGCGACGGCCCCCAGGACCGGCTGCAGATCGCGGTCACCCTGCACACCGACGACGGCGCCGTTTTCAGCGCCTCGCTGTCGGGTACCCCTACCGACACCTCTCCCCTGCGCGCCGCACCCGCAGCCGCGAAGGGCTCGCTGCTCATCCGCCTGCACGGCGTCTGGCTGTGGGCCCGCAGACTCCCCATCCGTCCCCGTCCCCGACACCCTGAGCAGGAAGGCGTCTGATGACCCTCGCACCCAGCCGGCCGTCGCACACCGACTGGCCCGGCCTCCATGTCGTCCCGTCCGGCCCCAAGGCTCGCGTGTTCGCCCGCCTCTCGCGCCCGATCTTCAGGACCGCACTGCGTCGCCTGCCGGTCACCGTGCGCGTCGGCACCGGCGGCGATGCCGAGACGATGGGCGCCGGCGGCCCGCTGATGACCATCCACCGGCCCGACGAGTTCTTCGCCCGCGTCGGCAGCCAGGGGCTGATCGGCTTCGGAGAGGCCTACCTGACGGGGGCCTGGGACGCCGACGACCTGGCAGCCTTCCTCACCGTGCTCGCCGCCGACCTGCCCAACCTGGTGCCCGAGCGCCTGCAGCGACTGCGGGCGGCGTACGTCGCCCGGCCGCCGCGGCACCAGAAGAACACGGTCGACAACACGCGCGACAACATCGCCCACCACTACGACCTGTCCAACGACCTGTTCGGCACGTTCCTCGACCCGACGCTGAGCTATTCCTCGGCCCTGTTCGAGGCCGGGTTCGACCAGCACTCCGACCAGGTCGGTGAGTTCCTGGTGGCGACCGACCCGGTCCACGGCGATGACTTCGCCGCGGCCCAGGGGCGCAAGATCGAGCGACTGCTCGACGAGGCGCAGGTCGGCGAGGGCAGTCGGGTGCTGGAGATCGGCACCGGTTGGGGCGAGCTCGCCATCCGCGCGGCTCGCCGTGGCGCGGTCGTCCGCTCGGTGACGCTGTCCAGCGAGCAGCAGGCGCTCGCGAGGGAGCGGATCGCCGAGGCCGGCGTGGCCGACCTCGTCGACGTCGACCTGTGCGACTACCGCCTGGTCACCGGCAGGTACGACGCCGTGCTGTCGGTCGAGATGATCGAGGCCGTGGGTCATGAGTACTGGGGCACCTACTTCGCCACCATCGACCGGCTGCTCGCCCCGGGCGGGCGGGTCGCGATCCAGGCCATCACGATGCCGCACGACCGGATGCTCGCGACCCGGCAGACCTACACCTGGATCAACAAGTACATCTTCCCCGGCGGCTTCCTCCCGTCCGTGCAGGTGCTCGACGAGATCACCCGGGACGAGACCAGCCTGCGCCTCACCGGGCGGCTGTCGATGGGCCAGCACTACGCCGAGACCCTCAAGCGGTGGGACGCCGCGTTCGTGGCGGCGTCCGACCAGGTGCTCGGCCTGGGCTTCGACCGCACCTTCCTGCGAATGTGGCACTTCTATCTCGACTACTCGCGCGCCGGCTTCGCGTCGGGCTACCTCGACGTCAACCAGCTCACGTTCACCCGGGACGACTGACGGCGGTCTGGCCTCAGGCGTCCAACCCGCGGAAGCGGTGGACGGCGAAGGCTCCCGCCACGGCCAGCAGCACCGTGAAAGGGAGCAGTCCCGACCAGCCGTGGCTGCCGCCGGCGGCCAGGCTCTGGCCCAGGGCGTCGTAGGCGCTCGTGAGCGAGCGGAACGGCAGGAGTCCCGCGACCAGGGGCTGTCCGGTGAGCAGGCCGGCCACCACGGGCTCGACGGCGTAGGGCACCAGCAGCAGGGCCGCCACCCCTCCTCCGAGGTGCGGCACCAGCACGCCGACGACAAGGCCCGCCAGCCCCCAGCCCAGGGTCACCAGCACCTGGACGCCGATGGCCACGAGCCATCCAGACGCCGGCACTGCCCCCAGGCTGCCCCAGAACGAGACCGTGATCAGCGCGACGCAGGCCGTGGCCGACCCGAGCACGACGGCTAGGACGACCACGGCCCCAGCCTTCGATGCGAGCACCCGGGGCCGCACGGGAAAGCCGAGCAGACCCAGGCGCAGCATCCCGTCGCGCAGTTCGCTGCGCACCACGGTGATGGCCAGCACGGCCACCGTCACCGGCACGGGCAGGGAGGCCCGCAGGATCAGCTGCACCAGCTCGACCGGGCCGGAGACGGCGTCGGTCTGCCCCCCGACGACCTTGGTCAGCAGCAGCGCCAGAACGCCCGAGAGAGCCAGGGCGAGCGTCGCCCCCACCCAGGTGCTCCGCAGCGTGACCAGCTTGTAGAGCTCAAAGCGCAGCATGGTGGGCCCCCGCCTCGTGGTCGGCCGAGAACCGTTGCCGGTCGACCTGGGTGAGGAAGTAGTCCTCCATCGTGCGTTGGGTCCGTCCGATGGCCCAGACCAGGATGCGCTGGTCGCGGGCCAGGCCCGCCACGACCCGATCGGTGAGTCCGTGCACCGTCAGCTCACCGGACTCCGCGACGTCGGCGGAGCCCCCCGCCGACCGCACCAGGTCCGCCAGCAGCAGAGGGTTCTCACAGGTCACCTTGAGCGTCTGGTCGGGGCTGGGTCCCACGATGTCAGCGACGGGTGACTCGGCCACGACCACGCCTGACTCCATGATCACCACCCGGTCGGCGATGAACTCCACCTCGCTCAGCACGTGGGTGGCCATCAGCACGGTCCCGCCCGCGGCTGCGTGGTCGCGCAGCATGCCCCGCATGTCGCGGATGCCCTGGGGGTCGAGTCCGTTGGTGGGCTCGTCGAGGACCAGGACCGGCGGGTCGGCCAGCAGGGCCGTGGCGATCCCGAGGCGTTGGCGCAGCCCCGTCGAGAACGTGCGCGGTGCCGACGACCTGCGGTCCGCGAGACCGGTCAGCGCCAGCACCTCGTCGGCGCGGCTCCTCGGGAGCCCGTAGGCGACACACAGCGCGGTGAGGTGTCGCCTGGCGGTGCGGTTGGGGTGGAAGCCCGGTGAGCCCAGGAACGCCCCGACCGTGCGCTGCGGCGCCCCCAGCTCGGCGAGGCGGGTGCCGGCGAAGAGGGTCTCACCCTCCCCGACGGAGAGACCGAGCATCAGTCGGATCGAGGTGCTCTTGCCTGCCCCGTTGCCCCCCAGCAACGCGGTGACCGAGCCCGCCGGCACATCGAAGGAAACGTCGTCGACGGCCCTGCGATCGCCGTACTGCTTGCCGAGCCCTCGGACCTGCACGTCGACGTGCTGGTGATGAGTGAGCGTCATCGGTTGCTGCCTCCTCCTGCTCGGGACCCGAGATCCTCAGTCTCAGAACCGCCGACCGGTGGGGTCAACGCAGCGCCGACCGGCACAAGCGGCCCTGGCATCAAGTGCTCCACCGGCTCGAGCCGGAGCGTGGTGTCGGGGAGGCAGCCGGCGGGGAGCTGGTGGGCGACGAGGACGACGCATCGCGTGGCACTCCAGTCCTCCAGCTCGCCGAGCAGGACCTCGATGGCCGCGTCGTCGAGACCGTTGCACGGCTCGTCGAGGAACGCCACGTCGAAGCTGCCGGTGGTGCACATCAGCAGCCACAGCTTGCGAGTGGTGCCGGTGGACAGCTCGCGCGCCTCGTGGTCCCACCAGGGATCGAGCCCGTAGGCGGCGACCCGCTGGCGCACCTCCTCGAGATCCGCGTGCTGGCAGCGGGCTGCGAAGGCCAGATGCTCCCCGACCGTCAGGCCGGGATGCAACGCCGGCGCCGAGCGAACGACGCGCCGACGTGCCCGTGACCGTGGTGCCTCGGCGGGCTCCCCTGCGATCAGGACGGTGCCGGACCAGGGACGCAGGTAGCCGCTGGCCAGCTCGATCACGGTGCTCTTGCCCGCCCCGTTGGGGCCGGTCAGGTGCACCAGGCCCTGCGGCGCCAGCCGGGCCGAGAAGTCGGTGACCACCGGCGAGCCGTCGCGGTAGCCCGAGGTCACACAGCGGTACTCAACGGCAGGTGCAGGATGCGGCGAGCCAGACATGCGCCACCAACTCCGATCAGTGCGAGGGAATAGGACAGAGTCACCAGCGCCCAGACGACGCCGCTCGGGGCGGCCATCACCGGGGCGGTGAGGATGAGGACGACGAGGGCCGAGATCGTGCCCGGCGTCGAGGTGTTGTCGGTCTCCTCGCGTGCCGGGACCACCGTCTCCGCGACGACCGCCGCACCGACGAGAGCGACAGCGACGGCCAGCGCCTTCACCACCACCTCACGGGCGGCGAGACTTTGGGCGGTCGCGAACACGACGGCCGGCACCACCAGGGCTGCGACCGGGTAGACCATCGAGCGCAGGGCGACCGCGAGGGCGCCGGCGGAGCTGTTCTCCCACTCGAACCTGAGTCTCGGCAGCATCGCCGTCGGCCCCAGCGCACTGAACAGCAGGCCCACGACGATCAGGAGGGACACGAACATCACGCCGCTGCTGGCCGGGACGACGGCGTGCCGGAGCAGGGTCTCCGGCAGTCGTACGCCGGCGGCGACCGCGCCGGCCAGGAAGGCGCCCCCGGCCAGGAGAACCCGCAGACCGGAGGCCACGACGACCGCCTCGGGTCCGCTGGTGAAGGTGCGGGACTGCCGGTGCCACGCAGCGAGGGTGTCACTGCGCCCGGCCGAGAGGTCCCGCCGAGACCGCGCGGACCCGGCCGTGGCGTGCTCGAACCCGCACTCCGCCATCCGACGGAGGCCGGTCATGACCACCGCCGACAGCGCTGCCGACACGAGCAGCGCGACCCCGGTCGCAGCCCCTCCCAGGCTGGGGGACACCAACCAGTCCGCGTTGAGTCCCACCCGGTCGCCCAGCGCCCAGAATCGGGTCCCGAGGGCGAGCACGATGCCCGCCACGAGGGCGAGTACGACGATCGCGACCTCCCGCCGGCGCCCGTCTCGCGCGGCGCTTCCCCGACGCACCTGGCGACTGCTCACCGCGATCACCCCCAGGGCGCCGGTGATGGGCACCGACAGCACCCACCACGACGGCCAGGGAGCTGCGGAGAATGCCAGCAGCGCGGCGGCCGTGCCCGCGCAGAGCGTGAGCGTGACCCAGACCGCCGGCAGCACCGAGGTGGCCACGAAGAGCGCGGAGCGGGGCACGTCGAGCGCGCGCAGCATCGGCTCGTCCGGCGGGTGGATGATCAGGCGGGCCCGGGTCCCGGTGAGCTGCCGGAGCGCGAACAGGGCCATGCCGTACGCATTGACCGCGACGAGCGCCGCCACAAACAGGCCGGCGCCGTGAGACCGTCCCCCGAGGCCGGCCGCACCCACGGCGCCGGCAGCCCAGCCGGCGAGCGTCGCACCGACCACCTGCACCCACCTCCAGGCGGCCGTGGCCGCACGGAAGCTCCGGTGGCTCAGCAGGCGACGCACGGGCGCGTAGCGCTGGGTGGCCCGCAGGGCCAGCACGGCGCCGAGCGCCTGGCGGGTGCCCAGCACCTGGCGGCCGACAGTGGTCACCGGACGACGCTGCGGAGCACCGCGAGCGCGATGAGGCCGCTGAAGAACACCCAGATCCCCAGGACGACCCAGGCGCTGGTGCCGTGGGAGCCGTTCAGAGCGACCACCAGGAGCGCGGCGATCACGGCCACCACGACGACGACGAAGGCGACAGCAAGGAGCTTCAGCATGGGTTCCTCGGTTCCGTGGAGCAGGCAGGCATGGGTGGGTCGCATCTCATCCGAGGCTGCACAACAGCCCCAGTGCTGCAGCAATCACCAGCACCAGGGCGGGTGCGGCCGTGGACCGGTGTCGGAACCGGATCAGGAAGCCGCTCGCCACCACGATGCCGACCGCGACAGCCTGCCACAGCTTCAGCTGCCCCTCCGCGATGTCGAGGCCCGGCATCACCAGGCTCTCCACCTGGAACAGCGCCACCGAGGCGGCCACGGTCGCCGTGAACACCCCGATGCTCCACGTGCCGGAGCCCAGGCCGAACGGGAACAGCTGACGCTCGATCATCCGGGCCAACCACAGCAGGATCGCCATCGAGATCACTGTGATCAAGGCCCCCATCAGCACCGCGAAGGTCAGGGCCAGCGAGGTGAGGTGCGGGTCCGAGATCTCCTCGGCAAGGCTCGGCGGGAAGTCGCGCCGCAAGGTCGACATCGTGCTCGGCCACCGCGCGGCCAACAGCACGCTCAGCACGGCGATGATCGCGAGCACGACCCGGGTGCTGGTGGCGGGTGGACCGGCACGGCCTTCCGCGGGGGCGGTCCACGCCGGGGCGTGACCAACGGGCACGGGACTCTTCACAACAGGCCTCCTGAGGTGTGACTGATCTGGATCGCCTCGATGACCGCACCGACGGTGAGCAGGGCGAGGCTGAGCACGAGCAGGGGGATCGATGCGGTGATCCCGTGGATGTAGCGGCGGAACGCGGAGGCCCCCTCCAGCGACGGCGGGGGCGACATGATGGCGGTGCACACGGGCAGGAGCCCTGCGGCGGCCGCCACGATCAGCCCGACGAACTCGAAGGGCGCGTAGGTGAGGATCTGTCCGAAGAGCGCCCCTGCTCCGGCGTTCTCGACGCCCACCGCCATGGTGGCGCCCACGTACATCGACGTCATCACCACGCCCAGGGCCGTGGAGATGCCGCCCGTGGCCACCCCGGTGTAGAGGAAGAGCGCCACCGCCGCGTTGCGCGCCAGGATCTGCCCCGTGCCCAGGTCGGCACCCGCCCCGTCACCGGCCCCGAGCGAGGCCCGCGCCCAGTCGGGATCGATGGCCTGGAAGCCCGCGACCACCGCGACAGCGCACAGGGCGACCGCCAGGACCCCGGCCAGCCAGGCCGGGCGAGCGTCGCCGAACCGGCCGGTTCTGTGAGCTGGTCTTGCTTCGTCAACGAGTCTCTGTGTCACGGCACTCCTCCTCCCAAGGTGCGGTCGGCTCGCTGGGCGAGCCGACCGCGGGGTTGACATCCTCAGGCGATGGCCGCGGTGCGTCCCTTGCGCGAGACGTACCACAGCACGGTCGCCGTGATCGCGCCGATGATGCCCGCACCGAAGATGATGATGACGGCACGCAGCGCCCAGCCCCCGGCGACGATCGCGGCCACGATCTGCGACGCGGCAGCCGTGGAGATGCCGAGCGAGCCGGCCACCCACAGGCCACCGATGGTCGCCACTGAGAGCCCGAACGAGACGACGGCCATCGCGACGGCCACCGAGGCGTAGTCACGCTTGGTGAGAGTGTGCATGTGTTCAATCCTTTCGAGAGGTCCCCGAACCGGGCGGTCCGAGACGCCGATTCCCTGGGGGCTTGCTGGCTGCCCCCGACGCACCGGTCGCTCTCGAAACTAGGTTCGTCGACAGGGCCGCTGGAAGGGGCCGCGCAATCGCACAAGTGGCCATGGCAGCAACTGCAACGGCAGGTCGACGAGGCGCCGCCAGGGTTGCGAGCCGACGGGGTCAGATCAGGTCGAGGTCGCGGGAGCGGACCCCGAGCTCGAAGCGGCTGTGCGCGTCGAGACGCTCGCTGAGGGCGGCGATCAGGCGCCGTACGGACCGCAGGGACAGGCCGGTACGCCGGCTGACGGCCTCGTCCTTCATGCCGCTCGCCAGCAGCTTGAGCACCGCCACCTCGATCTCGCTGACCTGGGGGCGCTCCACGTCGGGACCTGCCACCGTAGCCGCGTTGGACCACAGCTGCTCGAACAGGGTGGCTACCACGTCGACCAGCCCCGGCGAGTGCACGACGATCGCGCCTGCGGCGGCGTTCTCCGGCTCGAGGGCGACCAGCGCGGTGTGCCGGTCGAACGTCATCAGGCGGGACGGGAGCACGTAGGCGACCCGGATCTGCCCGCCGTAGGTCTGCATCCAGTCGAGGTAGCGGCGCAGGGGCGGGGACTGGCGAAGGTGTCCTTCGAGGAACAGCGCGCGCACCGAGACGCCTCGCTCGAAGAGCTCACGATCGCCGGCCCGGGCTTGCTCGAGCGCCTGTTCGGAGGGCAGGCTCGACACCACCGTGCAGATCTCGCTCCCGGTCTCGCTGAAGAGCTCCCCGATGCGGCGCACGGTGGCATCGCGTCCGCGCAACACCTCGAACCGCCCGCGCAGCTCGCGGGCACGATGCTCCTCGAAGCGCTCCATCAGGGCCGTCGTGGATGCACGCAGCCGGTTGACGTCGGCGAGGTGGTCGCTCAGCGCCGCCTCGACCGTGTCGACGACCGCCCGCAGACCCACGGCCGGCGCCACGGTCACGAACTCGCGCGGGCTCTCCTGGGACGACCGGATCAGGCCCCGGGCCACCAGCTCGTCGAGCGCCTCCCCGGGCGGCAGGTCGATCGCCTCGGCCAGGCCCTCCATCGTCCAGTCGTCGTGGAACAACACGTACTCGTAGGCCGCCATCGCCGCGTCGGACAGCCACGCCGAATCTGCCGGTTGATGCATCCAAGTCCCCGTCACTTGTTGCCAGCGCACTTTCTGCACCGTTCCGATGTCCTCCGTCGTCCAGTAAACACTGGTGGACGAGAGGGGTCGACTGACATGCGGATTCTCCGCTTGAGCGTGCGGCGACTCCGCCACCATCCGGGGGTCGAAACGGCGGCCGACGTCTCCGAGCGACTCGCCGCGGTCCTGCTCGCACAGCGCGAGCGAGGGGTCGCCCACGTGGCGGTGTCGCACCTCGCCGACCAGCTCATCGTGCTGGCGGTGTTCCTGGAGGATGACCAGCCGGGCGTCCCCGAGGTCGGCGACCTCGACGGCTGGGTGGTCACCCACGACGAGCCCGGACACGAGCTGTGGTGAGTGTCAGTTGTTGCCAAGGCCGGTTGTCACCCTACCGAGGGGTTGACGACCTCGGCATGCTTCATGCGACCGGCGGCACTCGGTGGCCGGTTCCTTCGGGGAGGAAGAAATCATGATCCGCACCATCGCTCTGCTGCTCGCCACCACCCTGACCAGCGCCGTGCTCGTCTCGACTGCCTCGGCGACGCCCGGCCCGCGGACACCCGGGCACCCGCGCACCTGCGTCGGCTGCTGGATGCCCGGCGATCAGTAGGACTTCGGCAACCCCAGTGAGTGCATGCTGACGAAGTTCAGGATCATCTCGCGCGAGACCGGCGCGATCCGACCGGCGCGGGCGGCGACCAGCAGGCCGGCCATGCCGTACTCCTGGGTGATGCCGTTGCCGCCGTGGGTCTGCACGGCCCGGTCGACGGCGTCGCAGGCGGCTTCGGCGGCGGCGTACTTCGCCATGTTCGCCGCCTCGCCGGCCGCCAGGTCGTCGCCCGCGTCGCACAGGGCGGCGGCCTTCTGGGTCATCAGCCGGGCGAGCTCGATCTCGATCTTCGACTGCGCCAGGGGGTGGGCGATGGCCTGGTGGGCGCCGATCGGCCCCTGGAAGACGGTGCGCTCCTTGGCGTACGCCGTGGCCTTCTCCAGGGCGAAGCGGGCCAGGCCGGTGGCGAACGAGGCGGCCATGATGCGCTCCGGGTTGAGCCCGGCGAACAGCTGCACCAGGCCGGCGTCCGGCAGCTGGGGGTCGCCGACCAGGGCGTCGGCGGGCAGCCGGACGTCGTCGATGAACACGCTGAACTGCTTCTCGGGCGAGACGATCTCCATCGCGATGGGGTGAAACTCCAGACCCGAGGCGTCGGTCGGCATCACGAACAGACAGGGCTTGAGCTTGCCGGTCCTGGCGTCCTCGGCGCGCGCGACGACGAGCACGTTCTCGGCCTCGTCGACGCCGGAGATGTAGATCTTGCGGCCGTTGAGCACCCACTCGTCGCCGTCACGGCGAGCGGTGGTGGTGATGGCGTGCGAGTTGGTGCCGGCATCGGGCTCGGTGATCGCGAAGGCCATCGTGGCAGTGCCGTCGGCCAGGCCGGGCAGCCAGCGCTGCTTCTGCTCCTCGGTGCCGAAGCGGGCGATCACGGTGCCGCAGATCGCCGGGCTGACCACCATCATCAGCAGCGGACAGCCCTGCGCGGCCAGCTCCTCGCAGACGGCGGCGACGTCCCCGATGCCGCCGCCACCGCCGCCGTACTCCTCGGGGATGTTGACGCCGAGGTAGCCGTTCTTGGCCACTTCGAGCCACAGGTCGGTCGTCTTCCCACCGCTGCGGGCCTGGGTGGTGAAGTAGTCGCGGCCGTACTTCGCGGCCAGCCGGGACACCTGGCGGCGCAGCTCCTGGCGTTCCTCGGACTCCGTGAAGTTCACTTCTGCTCCTCATCGTCGGGCTCGACCACGGCGAGGACGTCGCCCGCGGCCACCTGTTGACCGGCCGTGACCGGGACTTCACTGACCGTGCCGGCGTGCGGTGCCGACACGGTGTGCTGCATCTTCATCGCCTCGAGCACCAGCACGGTCTGGCCGGCCTCGATCTGCTGCCCGGCCTCGACCGCCACCCTGACCACACTTCCCGGCATCGGGGCGAGCAGACTGCCGCCTCGCACCACCTGCGGGTTGCCGAATCGTGCCGGCACCCGGAGGCCGACGTACCCATCAGGCCCGTCCACGTGCACGTCCCGCGTGCCATCGGCTGCCGGAGCGCCGATGAGTACGTCGGTGTGCGAGGTCACCCCGTCCACCTCGAGCGCGACGCGGTGTCCTCCGGTGATCGAGCGGGTCGCGATCACCTCCACGCCCTCGACCCGATAGCCGTCGCGGCCACCGAACCAGGCAACCTCGTGTGGCCCGTCGAACCGGGTCACCTGCGGCTGGCTGACCACGTTGCGCCAGGCGACGGGTACGCCGCGCTGCACGGTACGCCGGGCGCGGGCGTCCTCGGCGAGCGCGAGCGTCGCCGCGACCAGCGAGCCGCGACTCGGACTGCGGGGCAGCAGCGTCTCCGGGTGGGTCGCGAAGAAGTCGGTGGCCACCTCGCCGGCCAGGAAGGCCGGGTGCCGCAGCGAGGACACCAGCTGGTCACGGTTGGTCGGGACGCCGTGGATCCGGGCCCGGGTCAGCGACGCCGCGAGCTGTCGGGCGGCCTGGTCGCGTGACGGTGCCCAGGAGACCACCTTGGCCAGCATGGCGTCGTAGTGCGTGGACACCACGCTGCCGGACTCGTAGCCCGAGTCGACCCGCAGGCCGGGACGGTTGAGCAGGTCGAACCGGACCCCGTCCACGTCGAACATGCTGAGCACACCGCTGTGCGGCTGGTAGTCGGCAGCCGGGTCCTCGGCGTACAACCGGACCTCGATGGCGTGGCCGTAGGTCTCTCCGATGGCGCGGGGATCGACGGGCCGGTCCTCGGCCACCGCGAGCTGCAGCTCCACCAGGTCGACACCGTGCACCAGCTCGGTGACCGGGTGCTCGACCTGGAGCCGGGTGTTCATCTCCAGGAACCAGAACCGGGTGGGGTCGTCCGCGTCGAGCAGGAACTCCACGGTGCCGGCGCCGCGGTAGCCGATCGCCGCAGCCGCAGCCCGTCCCGCCTCGTGCAGGGCGGCCCTGGTGGCCCCGCTCAGGCCTGGCGCGGGGGTCTCCTCGACCACCTTCTGGTGGCGCCGCTGCAAGGAGCAGTCGCGCTCGCCGAGGACCAGGATGCCGTGGCGGTGACCGAGCACCTGGACCTCCACGTGGCGACCGTGCTCGACGTACGGCTCCACGAACACGCTGCCGTCGCCGAACGCCGACGCGGCCTCCGCCTCGGCTGCGGCCACCTCGCTCGGCAGGTCGGCCAGCGTCCGCACGATCCGCATGCCCCGGCCCCCGCCGCCTGCGGAGGCCTTGACCAGCAGCGGCAGGTCGGCCTCGGAGGGGGACGCGAGGTCGTCGAGCACGGGTACGCCGGCTGCGGCCATCAGCTTCTTCGCCGCGATCTTCGAGCCCATCGCCTCGATCGACTCCGGCGTCGGACCCACCCAGGTCAGGCCGGCGCTCTCGACGGCACGCGCGAAGTCGGCGCTCTCGGAGAGGAACCCGTAGCCCGGGTGGACGGCGTCGGCCCCGGACGTCAGGGCGGCGTGGATGATCCGGTCGCCGCGCAGGTAGGTGTCCGCGGGCGTGTTGCCCGGCAACCGCACGGCCACGGTCGCCTCGCGCACGAACGGCAGACCGGCGTCGGCATCGGAGTGGACGGCCACCGTCTCGATGCCCAGACGGCGGCAGGTCGCGAAGACCCGGCTGGCGATCTCACCGCGGTTGGCGACCAGGAGTCTGGTGAACACTGCCATCACATCCGGAAGACGCCGAAGCGGTCGGTGCCCGCGATCGGCTGGTTCTCGATCACGGACAGGCAGATGGCCAGCACGGTGCGCGTGTCCCGCGGGTCGATGACCCCGTCGTCGTAGACCATGCCGGACAGGAAGTAGGGCAACGACTGCTCCTCGATGCTCTGCTCGACGTAGGCCCGCAGCCCGGCGTCGGCGTCCTCGTCGTAGGGCTGCTGCTTGGCCTCCGCAGCCGCCCGGGCGACGATGCTCATCACACCGGCGAGCTGGGCGGGGCCCATGACCGCCGACTTCGCGCTCGGCCAGGTGAAGAGGAACCGCGGGTCGAACGCGCGCCCGAGCATGGCGTAGTTGCCGGCGCCGTACGACGCCCCCATGATCACCGTGAGGTGGGGCACCGTGGAGTTGCTCACCGCGTTGATCATCAGGGCTCCGTGCTTGATGATCCCGCCCTGCTCGTAGTCCTTGCCCACCATGAAGCCGGTGGTGTTGTGCAGGAACAGCAGGGGTACGTCGATCTGGTTGGCCAGCTGGATGAACTGCGCCGCCTTCTGGGCCTCCTCGCTGAACAGCACTCCCTGGGCGTTGGCGAGGATCCCGATCGGCCGACCGTGCAGCCGGGCCCAGCCGGTGACCAGGGAGGGGCCGTAGAGCGGCTTGAACTCGTCGAAGACCTGGGTGTTGCCGGCGCTGACCCCGTCGCAGATGCGGCCGATGACCTCACGCGGGTCGAAGGGCTCCCTGAGGTCCTCGGGGATCAGGTCGAGCAGCTCGTCGGGATCCTGGTCAGGCTCCGCCCAGCCTCCGGTGGTGGCGGGCTTGCGCCAGTTGAGGCGGGCCACGATCCGGCGGCCGATCCTGATCGCGTCCTGCTCGTCGACGGCGAGGTAGTCGGCCAACCCGGAGACCCGGGCGTGCATCTCAGCGCCGCCGAGCGACTCGTCGTCGGACTCCTCCCCGGTGGCCATCTTCACCAGCGGCGGGCCGCCGAGGAACACCTTGGCCTGGTCCTTCACGAACACGGTGTAGTCGCTCATCCCGGGCACGTAGGCACCGCCGGCGGTGGAGTTGCCGAACACCAGCGCGATGGTCGGCTGCCGGCGTGCGGAGGCCCGGGTCAGGTCGCGGAACACGCGTCCGCCGGGGATGAAGATCTCCTTCTGGGTCGGCAGGTCGGCTCCTCCGGACTCCACGAGCGAGATCGTCGGCAGCCCGTTCTCCGCGGCGATCTGGGCGGCCCGGAAGCCCTTCTTGACCGTCCACGGGTTGGAGGCGCCGCCCTTGACCGTGGGGTCGTTGGCGGTGATCAGGCACTCCACCCCCTCGACGACGCCGATCCCGGTGACCAGGGAGGCGCCGACGGTGAAGTCGGAGCCCCACCCCGCCAGCGGCGACAGCTCGAGGAAGGCGCTGCCCTCGTCGATCAGCAGCTCGATCCGCTCCCGCGGCAGCAGCTTGCCGCGGGCATGGTGGCGCTCGACGTACGTCGCACCGCCGCCGGCGACGGCCTTCGCGTGCTCGGCGTCGAGCTCGGCCACCTTGGCCAGCATCTGCTCTCTCACAACAGTCCCTCCTGGATGTGCACGATCCGTGAGCGCACCCATTCACCGAGGCCCTTGGCCTGGGGGTCGAACCGGGTCGAGGCCGCGACGCCGTCGCCGAGCAGCCCGTGCAGCACGACGTTGACCGCGCCCAGCCCGGGCAGCACGAACACCTCGATCTCGAGGTCAGCCGCCTCCGGCACCAGCTCGCGGATCCTCGCCGGGGTGATCAGCTTCGTCAGCCAGGTCACCCGCTCGGCGTACCTGCTGTCGGTCGAGCCGTCGTGGGCCACCCACAGCCCCAGGTTCGCGTCGCCGCCCTTGTCGCCGGAGCGGGCGTGCACGAAGGTGCCCAGCGGGACGCCGCGGGTGAGCTGGTCGGTGGGGGCGGGATAGGGCGAGGGGCGCAGGCCTTCGTTTCCGGGGGTGTCCGGGCTGAACTCGGCCGGTTCGGCGATCACCTCTCGTCGCCCGTCGGCGTGCACGACGGTGTGCGTGACGGCGTCGCGGTCGACGTACTCCGCCCGATAGATGCCGTACGGCGTGGGCGCGGCCGGCGGCCCGGTCAGGGTGAAGCCGGGGTACGACGCCAGGGCCAGCTCGACCACGGGGCCGGTGAAGGCGCGCCCGACCTTCTCGGCCGACGGATCCTTGACCGTGCACCGGAGCAGCACCGAGGCTGCCTCCTCGGTCGCGGCGTCGGCCAGGGGTGGGGTGATGCCGGACCAGCTCACCTCCGCCGCGGGCAGTCCGCTCAGCTGCGAGCGCACCCAGTCGGCCTTCGCCTCGACGTCCAGGCCGGTCAGCACGAACTCGGCACTGTTGCGGAAGCCGCCCAGCTCGTTGACGCACACCTTGAGCCGGGTAGGCGGGGCGAGCCCGCGGACCCCACGGACGGCGACCCGGTCGACGCCCTGCTGGTGGAGCTCGACGGTGTCGAGCCGGGTGGTCACGTCGGGACCGAGGTAGCGGGTGGACTGGATCTCGTAGACGAGCTGCGCGGTCACGGTGTCGAGGGTGACCGCCCCGCCCGTGCCCGGATGCTTGGTGATCACCGAGCTGCCGTCGGCCGCGAGCTCGGCGATCGGGAAGCCCAGGGGCCGGCTCAGGTCGAGGCCGAGGAAGCCGGAGAAGTTGCCTCCGGTCGCCTGGGTGCCGCACTCGAGGATGTGCCCGGCGACGACGGCACCCGCGAGCTGGTCGTGGTCTGCGCTCGTCCAGCCGAAGGCCGAGATGCCGGCGCCGACCACCAGGGAGGCGTCGGTGACGCGGCCGGTGACCACGACGTCGGCCCCGGCCGAGAGGGCGGCGGCGATCCCGAAGCCGCCGAGGTAGGCGTTGGCGGTCAGCGCACCGGGGAAGCCGAACGAGCGAAGGTCGTCGCCCTCGACGTGGGCGACCTGGGGTGCCAACCCGAGGCCGGTCGCGACCTCGTTGATCCGGGCGGCGAGCCCGGCCGGGTTGAGGCCTCCGGCGTTCGACACGATCCTGACGCCGCGCTCGAGGGCCGTGCCGAGGCAGTCCTCGAGCTGGCGCACGAAGGTGCGGGCATAGCCGAGGGACGGGTCCTTCACCAGGTCGCGGCCGAGGATGAGCATGGTGAGCTCGGCGAGGTAGTCACCGGTGAGCACGTCGAGCTCGCCTTGAGTCAGCATCTCCCGCATCGCCGAGAGCCGGTCGCCGTAGAAGCCCGAGCAGTTGCCGATCCTGATCATGACGGCTCCCGCCCGCCTCCGGGGGGACCGGCGAACGCCTGAGCCACCCCGAGCCACGCCTCGGCCTCCGCGCCGGTTGCCGTCAGGGCGAGGTCGTCGCGGTGCCGACGCTGGGTGACCAGCAGCGCGAAGTCGAGCCCGGGTCCGTCGACCCGTTGCTCGGCGTCCTCGGGGCCGAAGGCCCACAGCCCGCCCGAAGGTGCCGTGAGCTCGACCCGGAACTCAGCCTCGGGCTTGTCGAGGCCGGCGTTCGCGAAGGCGAAGTTCCGCGTGCGCACGCCCAGGTGGACGACGTGCCGGACCCGGTCACTCGGCTCCCGGCGTACGCCGAGTGCGTCGGCGACGTCGAGCCCGTGTGCCCAGGTCTCCATGAACCGGGCGGTGGCCATCGAGGTGGCGCTCATCGGCGGGCCGAACCACGGCAGCCGGGCACCCTCGGGCAGTCCGCGCAGCGCCTGAGCCAACGCGGCGCCGGAGGCGCGCCAGCGCGCGAGGATGTCGGTGCCACTCGCCTGCGCGCCCTCCTCGGCGGCCGCGTCGACGAACCCGTCGGCGTTGCTCAAGGCGGTCAGCACGACGGCGTCCCAGGCGGCCTTGTCGGTGGCTGCGAAGACGGCGACCTCGTCGGTCCAGGCCAGGTGGACGAGCTGGTGGGCGATGTCCCACCCGGCTGCGGGGGTCGGCGTACGCCACTGCTCGTCGCTCAGCGCCGCGACGAGGTCGTCGAGGCCCTGGCGCTCTGCGGCGAGGTCGGCGAGGACGTCGTCGAGCGTGGTCACGCGGTCTCCTTCAGCTGCTGGTCGAGGACCGCGGCCCAGGCGTCGAGCACCCGGTCGCGGCGGCGGCGGTCGTCGGAGATCAGGTTGGCGACACCCAGGCCCCTCACCATGTCGAGCGTGGCCTGCACGAGCTCGCGTGCGCCTGGTCGGCCCTCGTCGACGCCGAGGAGCTCCACGGTGAGGCGGTGGATCTCCCGCCCGATGCGCTGCTCGAGCGGCGTGAGGGCGGCGAGCAGCTGGGCGTCCGTGCGTGCGGCCACCCAGAGCTCGAGGGCGGCGGTGAACACGGGGCTGAGGAAGTGCTCGACCATCATGTCCAGCACGGCCCGGGTGCGGTCAGGGCCGCTCGGCAGAGAGCTCGCCGCAGCCGCCAGCTCACGACCCCGGACCTCGCTGAGGTGCTCGATCGCGGCCAGCACCAGCGCGTTCTTGGTCGGGAAGTGGTGCAGCTGGGCGCCTCGGCTGACTCCTGCGCGCTGCGAGACCAGGGTGGTGGACGTGCCGCTCCACCCCCGCTCGACCAGGCACTCGACGGTGGCCTCCAGCAGCCGGGCACGCATCGCCCGGGTGCGTTCCTCCTGAGGGACCCGGACCGTCGTCACGAGCCCCAGGATGCCGGTGCAGGGAACAAACAGTCAAGCCTGACTTTTAATGACTCGCATGCCCGAAGCAAGGCGATCACGGATGGCGCCGACAAGGGCATCTACTACCCGATCCTCTCGGGCGCACTCATCGGCCAGGTCGACGGATCGGGAGAGCTGACGTTTGCCGGCATCCCGGATGACGAGGAGACAGCATTCCTCCGTGGGATCCACACGCTGGATGCTTTGCGTGCGGCGGCTGCAGCGCAGAATGCACCGGCACCATTTCCTTCCCTGCCCACAGGTAAGGGAACCGACGTGCCTGCGCACGACAGAGACTCCTAGACCAAGCGGTCGAGCCGCCCGATGATGCAGACCCTCACGTCTCCCCCTGTCAGCATGGACAGGTGTTGAGACCCGCCGGCGAGGACGACCTGCTCGACCTGCTCGAGCTGGAGCGCGACGCCAACCTGGTCGCCCTGGCCCACGTCTACCCGCCGGCCACGTATCCCTACCCCGACGACGACGTGCTGGCGCGGTGGCGGATCGTGCTCGACGACCCGGACTGCACGACCCTCGTGCTCGACGGCGTGACGCGTCTCGAAGCTGTGGTGGCCTACGACCGGTCCTCGATCCGACATCTGGCGGTGCATCCGGACCTCTGGGGCACCGGCCTCGCCCGGGTCCTGCTCGAGGAGGCGTGTGCGGACATCGCCGGCCCGGTCTTCCTGTGGTGCTTGTCCGACAACCACCGGGCTCGCGGCCTCTACGAGCATCTCGGCTGGCGGCTGACCGGCGTCGAGGAGGAGTCCGAGTTCCCGCCGCATCCCACCCAGCTGGAGTACGTGCTCGATCCTCTACGTTCGGACGATCCTGAGGGCTCTTTCGGCGGCGGAACGTAGAGAACCAGCCGGGCCTGTGGAGGAGCCGGGCGGCGCGTGCCCGATTCGGGGACTCTTTCCTCCATGCCTTACCAGTGGGACCCGGTCTGCACCCCACCGAGGCTGGTGCGCCCGGTTCGGATCGATCCGTCCGGCGAGCATGGTCCGACGAAGTCCCAGGCAGCCGGACCCCGCTGGCGCCGTACGACGCCAGGACTGCATGTGCCCTCCGCGACGGACTCCGAGCGGCCCGAACAACGCATCCTCGAGCAGTCCATGCGCCTGCCACCCGGGACCGGCGTCACTGGTTGGGCAGGGCTGAGGCTCTTCGGCGCAGCGTTCTTCGATGGGCTCGCGCCCGATGGCCGCACCCGCCTCGCCGTCCCGCTGGCACTGGGCTCCCGTGGGCGGATCCGGCCCCATGGGCAGGTGGAGCTGCTCTACGAGCACCTGCCGACCGCCGACCTCACCGTCCGCCAGGGCATCAGCACCACGACGCTGCTGCGCAGCACCTTCGACGCCGTCCGAAAGGCCCGGGACGATCGCGAGGCGGTCGTGACGATCGACATGGCCTGTGCCGCCGGCCTGATCAGCCCGGAGCGGCTCCGCAGGGCGGTCTCGGACCGCCCGGGCTGGCGGGGGATCGACCGCGCGCGCAGGGCTCTCGAGCTCTGCAGTGAGCACAGCCGATCCCCCAACGAGACTCGCCTGCGGCTGGTCTGGAGGCTCGACGCCCGGCTGCCGCCACCGCTCGTGAACTGTCCGATCCGGTCCATCGAGTCCGGCCGCCTGCTCGGGATCGCAGACCTGTTCGACGAGGAGGCCGGCCTGGTGGTGGAGTACGACGGCGCCGATCATCGCAGCGCGAGGCGACACACCGCGGATGTGGACCGAGAGGACCGGCTGCGCCGTCACGACCTGGAGGTCGTGCGAGTCACGGGAATGGCTCTCCGGGACACAGCAGCCCTGGTGGACCGGCTGCTGGCGGCCCGGCTCCGGGCACGACACCTGCCGGAGCATCTCCGCACCTGGGTCGCCGTTCCAGCGGCGGACGACCTGGAGACCCGGCTCCGGCGCAGGGAGGGGAGGCGGCGGGAGATTCCTGGTGATCCTCTACGTTCGGACGATGATCAGGGCGTCTTGAGCGGCCGAACGTAGAGAGTCAGCGGTAGGTGAGCTGGTCCTGCGCGAGGTGGCCGTGGTCGTTGAACGTGAGCAGGGTCGGGCCACGACGACCGGTGAGCACCCGGGTGATCGAGGTGTTGACCACCACCGGAGCCAGCCGGACGTAGGACGTCACCCCGCCGTCGAGCAGGTTCGCCGTCACCACCGCGATCGGTCCTCCTGACGTGAACACCACCGCATTGCGCTCGCCGACGAGGCTCCGCAAGCCGTCGAGCACCCGCGCCTGGAAGGCGGCGTACGACTCGGCGTACTCGTGCTCGGCACCGGCCCAGCGCAGGGTCGCGTGCTCGTACCACTGCTGGAACTGGCGGGCGTCCGGCTCACCCTCGAAGGGACGGGGGGTGACCTCCAGCAGCGCGTCCATGTCGACCTCGTCCCAGGCAGGATCGACCCGCACCGGGCAGTCCCACCCTGCTGAGGCCATGGCCGCCTCTGCCGTCTGGCGCTGCCGTCTCAATAGGCCGTGCACCACGAGGGCGGGGCTCAGCCCGGCCAGCTCAGCACCGACCACGGCGGCCTGCGCCTCGCCGAGCGGGGAGAGTACGTCGTAGTCGTCGGTGCCCCAGGAGGCCTGTCCGTGCCTGACGAGGACGATCATGTCGAGTGACCCTACTGTCGGAGCTGGTCAGGCGCTGACGGTGGCGATCACCCGGGAGCGCTGCTGCGGATCGGCCCACTGGCCCCGGACCCGCATGAGCCGCACGAAGGACCAGACGACGAACGGGATCGCGAACATCACCGACGCGCGCCAGTCAGGCACCTGCGCGAGCCCGGAGAAGATCATCCCGATGATGGTGGTCGACAGCGCGAGCCGGGCCGAGTAGCCGACCATGAAGAGCGGCGGCGCCGGCGTCGCACGGGCACTGCGGAGGTCGACGGAGAACGGCTGCTTCACCGACCAGCGCATCGACAACGAGACGACCTGGACGCTGACGACCAGCCAAGCGCACAGCAGGGCCGTGACCTCCTCGACCGTGGGCCGCCCCGCTCGCAGGGCAGCCAGAGCCAGGGTTGTCGCCGAGCTGACCAGCAACAGCTCCAGCAGCACCCAGCTGCGCGCCGCGAAGGCGAGCGACGGTGACACCGGCAGGGTGTCGCGCCACAGCCCTCCGCGGCCATCGAGGCAGAACGCGTTGACCCCGAAGAGGAGCGCGGCGCCGCTGGCGACGAGGCCGGGCAGGATGGTGAGCATCTTCCACTCCAGGCTTCCCGACAGGGCGATCAGCCCCGGGGCAGCCGCCAGCAGATAGATGCCCCGTCGCAGCGACACCGCCCGCCACACGCTGGAGCGGTCCATCCGGACCATCGCGAGGAACGGGCCGGCCGGGTTGGGCCGGGCCGGGAAGGTGCCGGTCTCGATGCGGGCCTCGTCACGCGGCGCTCGACGCAGGGCCGCCCGAGCGGGTACGACGCCCAGGAGGACAGCACCCAGGATCAGCGCCACGAGGATCAGCAACGTGATCGGGTAGGCGATGCCCACGCCCTGGGTCAGACCGGCCAGCACCGCCACCAGTCGCAGGGTGGGCAGGTGGTCGAGGACGACGCTGACGTGCTTGGTGACGATCAGCAGCACGGCGGCGAGACCGACGGCTCCGGTGATGAGCCGGACCCACAGCACGCCGTTGGGGCCTCGACGGATCGCCTCCATCGTCCAGGCCACGACCTGGGCGAGGGCGGTGGCGAAGACCAGCCAGAGCAGGGCGATCACGTGCGCGAAGACGAGGGCGGCCGGGCCGACGACGTACGCCGTGAGGCCGAGCAGCATCCAGCCCTGCAGCAGCCACGCGATGTTCAACGGAGCCATCAGCAGGGCCCCGAGGTGGTCGACGGCGGGGCTGATGGGGAAGGCCACCGCGTGGTCGCGGGCCACCAGCTCGCGGCCACCGCCCGAGGCGACCGCCGAGATCGCGGTGAGCGCCAGGAAGCCGGCGTACGCCGTCGGCAGCAGCAGGAACATCTCGAAGGCGCGGCTGTGCTTGAGCGTGTAGTCGGCCGCACCGGGCAGGAACGCCGGCGTGACCGCCGACAGCAGGGTCAAGGTGATCAGGATGCCGGTGAACCAGCGGGTCCGGCCCTTCTGCCGGATCGTGGAGGTCCGGAACTGGACCAGCGAGCGGGTGTCGGCGACCGTGTCAGTCCAGGAGCTGACGGTAGACACGGGCACCTTCCTCTCCCACCAGGGCTTGGGCGTCGAGGTTGGCGACGCGGGATCCACCGCGGAGCACGACGGCCGTGCTGCAGGCCTGGACGGCGAGGTCGCGCAGGTGGGTCGAGACCAGCACGCAGGCACCGCGGGCTCGCGCGTCGGCGATGACCTCCTGGGTGGCCTCGACCCCCAGCGGGTCGACTCCGTCGAAGGGCTCGTCGAGCAGCAGCACCTCGGGCTCGTGGAACGCGGCGAGGACGACCGACATCCGGCGGCCCATGCCGTGGCTGAAGCCGGCGGTGATGCGGTGCGCGACGTCGCCGAGCTCGAAGCGCTCCAGCAGGTCGCGGGCGGGCTGCTCCCAGCCGGCCGGCATCCGACGCAGTCGCGCAGCCAGCTGCAGGTGCTCCCACGGGGTGGCCCGCGGCACCAGGCCGCCGACGTCGGGGCAGTAGCCGTTGCTCCGCTTCGCGGCCATCAGGTCGGTGCGCAGGTCGTGACCGGCCACCTGGACCACGCCGCCGGTCGGCGGGATCACGCCGGCCAGCACGCGCATCGTGGTCGACTTGCCCGCGCCGTTGCGGCCGAGCAGCGCCGTGGCCTGCCCGGCGTACGCCTTCAGGTCGACGCCGACGACCGCGTCGACGGTGCCGAAGCGGACGTGCAGACCGCGTACGTCGACGAGCGGCACCGCTCCGTCCTCGGGTGCGGGGACGGTGGCCACGTCGGGGTCGATGGCGGAGGATTCAGTCACCCCCCAAGTGTTGCCGACCTGTCGCAGTTGCACAGGAGAATGCGTGGAACCGGCAGGCAACGGGCAGGGGTCAGGCGGGGAAGGACTCCCCCTTGGCTGCCATCTCGCGCAGCCGCTCGGTGGGGCGGAACCGGTCGCCGTACGTCTCGGCCAGCTCGTCGGCCCGAGCCACGAACGCCGTGAGGCCGATCGTGCCATCGGCGCCCTCGTAGCCCGTCATGAACTGGGCCGCGCCGCCGGTCAGGGGCGGGAAGCCGATGCCCATGATCGAGCCGATGTTCGCGGCCGCCGCCGACTCGATCACGCCCTCCTCGAAGCACTTGGCCGTCTCGAGCGCTTCCGCGAACAGCATCCGGTCCTTGACGTCGGCCAGCGGAGGCTGGGTCGGGGCGAGCGGGAACGCCTCGGCCAGGCCTGCCCAGATGCCGGCCCGGCGGCCGTCGGCGTAGTCGTAGAAGCCCGCTCCCTTGAGGCGCGAGGGGCGACCGAGCTCGATCATCCTGGCCACCACGGCCTCGGCCGGGTGCGCCACGTAGGAGTCCCCCGCAGCGTCGCGGTTGGCCTTGCCGATCTTGGCCATCAGCTCGAGGTTGAGCTCGTCGGAGAGCTGCAACGGGCCGACGGGATAGCCGGACTGGGTCGCCGCCCGCTCGATCGACAGTGGCTGGACGCCCTCGGCCAGCATCGCCAGGCCCTCGTTGGTCATGGTGCCGATCACCCGCGAGGTGTAGAAACCGCGACTGTCGTTGACCACGATCGGGGTCTTGCGGATCTGCTGCACGACGTCGTAGGCCTTGGCGAGCGCCTCGTCGGAGGTCTTGGCACCGCGGATGATCTCCACCAGCGGCATCTTGTCGACCGGGCTGAAGAAGTGCAGGCCGATGAAGTCAGCCTCCCGGTCCACCCCGGTCGCCAGCTCGGTGATCGGCAGGGTGGAGGTGTTGGAGCAGAGCAGGGCGTCGGCGTTGACGAACGGGAGGATCTCGGCGAAGACCCGGTGCTTGAGCGCCGGATCCTCGAACACGGCCTCGATCACCAGGTCGCACCCGGTGAGATCGGCCGGGTCCGCCGTCGCGGTGATGCGACCCAGCAGGTCTGCCTTCTTCTCCTCGGTCGACTTGCCACGCGAGATCGCCTTGTCGAGCAGTGACTCGGAGTAGGCCTTGCCGCGGGCGGCGTTGTCGGCCGACACGTCCTTGAGCACGACCTCCATGCCGGCGCGGGCACAGGAGTAGGCGATGCCGGCTCCCATCATCCCCGCGCCGAGGACGCCGACCTTGACTGCCTTGTACGGCGCAATGCCCTGCGGCCTCAGCGAGCCGGAGTTGATGGCCTGCAGGTCGAAGAAGAACGCCTGGATCATGTTCTTGGACTGCTGGTTCACGATCAGGTTGGTGAGGTAGCGCGACTCGATGCGCGACGCGGTGTCGAAGTCGACCTGGGCGCCCTCGATCGCCGCGGACAGGATCGCCCGCGGGGCGGCGTACGGCGCACCCTTGGTCTGTTGGCGCAGCAGCGCCGGGAACGCGGGCAGGAACTGCGCGAACTTCGGCTGCCGCGGGTCGCCGCCGGGGATCCGGAACCCCTCACGGTCCCAGGGGTTCTTCGCTGCGTCCGTGTCGTGCTGGTGCTCCAGGACCCATGCCTTGGCGGCGGTGATCAGGTCCTGCGGGGCGACGAGCTCGTCGACCAGTCCCTTCGCCTGGGCCGCGGCCGGCTGGAACCGGGTGCCGGGCAGCAGCACGTCCATCAACGCCGGCTGGATGCCGAGCATGCGGACGACGCGCGTGACACCGCCGCCACCGGGCAGCAGGCCGAGCGACGACTCGGGCAGCCCGATGTCGTAGCGCGCATCGGCCGCGATGCGGTGGTTGGCGGCCAAGGCGATCTCGAGGCCACCGCCCAGCGCGGCGCCGTTGATCGCGGCCACGACGGGGCGCGGGTAGGTCTCGAGCCGGCGGAGGTCGGCCTTGACCTGCTCGACCTCGGCGAAGACAGCGGGAGCGTCGGCGCGTGTGGTCGTGATCATCCCGTTGAGGTCGCCGCCCGCGAAGAAGGTCTTCTTGGCGCTGGCGACCACGACGCCGATGACGTGGTCGACCTCGGCGTAGAGCCGCTCGACCGCCTCGTGCATGGAGTCCTTGTAGAGGGTGTTCATGGTGTTGGCACGGGCCGTCGGGTCGTCGAGGGTCAGCGTCACGATGCCCGCGTCGTCACGCTCGTAGCGCACGGCACTGGTGGTGGTGGTGGTCATGTCAGTCCTTGAAGTCGGGGGATCAGACGAGTTCGACGATGGTGGCGATGCCCATGCCGCCGCCGACGCAGAGCGTGGCGAGGCCGCGGCGCTGGTCGCGCCGCTCGAGCTCGTCGATGAGGGTGCCGAGGATCATGGCGCCGGTCGCGCCGAGCGGGTGACCCATCGCGATCGCTCCGCCGTTGACGTTGGTGACCTCGTCGTCGATGCCCATGTCACGCATGAAGCGCATGGCGACGGCCGCGAACGCCTCGTTGATCTCCCACAGGTCGATGTCCTCGACGCCCAGGCCGGCGACTCCGAGCGCCTTGCGGGCCGCCGGGGCGGGGCCGGTCAGCATGATCGTCGGGTCGGCGCCGGACACCGCGGTGGCGATGATCCGGGCGCGCGGGGTGAGACCGAGGTCGAGCCCGACCTGCTCGGTGCCCAGCAGCATCAGGGCGGCGCCGTCGACGATGCCCGAGGAGTTGCCGGCGTGGTGGACGTGGTCGATCTTCTCGATCCAGTGGTACTTCTCGAGCGCCACGTCGTCGAAGCCGGCCTGCTTGCCCATGTCGGCGAAGGACGGCTTGAGACCGGCAAGCGACTCCACGCTGGTGCCGGGGCGGATGAACTCGTCGTGGTCGAGGACGGTCACGCCGCTGGCGTCCCTGACCGGGATGACGGAGCGGGTGAACCGTCCGTCGGCCCAGGCCTTGGCGGCGCGGGCGTTCGACTCGGCGGCGAAGGCGTCCACGTCGGTGCGGCTGAAGCCCTCGATGGTCGCGATCAGGTCGGCACCGATGCCCTGCGGGACGAAGCCGGTGGTCAGTGCGGTGGCCGGGTCCATGGCCCACGCGCCACCGTCGGAGCCCATCGGCACCCGACTCATCGACTCCACGCCGCCGGCGACGATCAGGGACTCGAAGCCACTGCGCACCCGTTGGGCCGCCTGGTTGACGGCCTCCAGGCCGCTGGCGCAGAACCGGTTGAGCTGCACCCCTGCCACGGTCTCGGGATAGCCGGCCGCCAGCGCGGCGGTCTTGGCGATGTCACCGCCCTGGTCGCCGATCGGCGTCACGACACCGAGGACGACGTCGTCGACCCGGTGGGTGTCGAGGGTGGGGTTGCGCACCTGCAGCTCCTCGAGGAGCCCGACCACCAGGTCGACGGGCTTCACCTCGTGCAACGTGCCGGTCTTCTTGCCGCGTCCCCGCGGCGTGCGCAGGTGGTCATAGACGAATGCTTCAGCCATGTCGCCAATTGTGACACCATTACTGTCACTGTGGTCAACGTGTCGAAGGTCTCGCCCGAACTCCTGACGCTCGACGAGCTCTGCTCGCGCGTCGGGCTGAGTGTGCGCAACGTGCGCTTCTACACGACGCGCGGGCTGGTCCCGCCCCCGATCCGCCGCGGTCGCTCGGGCTACTACTCCTCCGACCACGTGGTCCGACTCGAGCTCGTCCAAGAGCTCCAGGCGCACGGCTTCACCCTGTCGGCGATCGAGAAGTACGTCGCCCGCATCCCCGAGACGGCCACCCCGGCCGACATCGCGCTGCACCGCACCCTGCTCGCCCCGTGGATGGCCGAGGCCCACGAGGTGCTGAGCCGGGCCGAGCTCGGTGAGCGGGCCGGTCGCGACCTGTCCGACGACGACCTCGACACCCTGGCGGCGCTCAGTGTCGCCACCCCGGTCGGGCAGGGACGCTACGAGGTGGCCGTGGCGCACCTGTCGGTCGCGGTCGGACTGCTCGAGGTCGGCTTCCCGGTCGAGGCAGCGCTCGCCGCGAAGAAGGTGTACGCCGAGCACGGCCGGGCGATCGCCGAGGAGATCAACGAGGTGTTCCGCGGCCAGATCTGGCCGACCTACAAGGAGCAGGGGATCTCACCCGAGCAGCTGCAGCAGCTGCTCGAGCGCCTCAAGCCGCTCTCGATCGCCGGCCTGGTGTCGGCGTACGAGTCGGCGGTCAACGACACCAAGCGGGCGAGCATCGAACGGCGTACTCGCTGATGGACTTCGAGTTCCAAGCCCGGGTGATCGAGTGGCGCGGCCCCGCGCCGTTCTACTTCCTGCGGGTCCCGGAGGAGGAGAGCGCCGACATCAAGTTCGCCGCCAAGGGGATGGAGTACTGGGGCCAGGTGCCGGTGGTGGTGCGCGTCGACGACACCGAGTTCACGACCGCCCTGTTCCCCAAGGACGGTGCCTATCTCGTCCCGGTCAAGAACGCCGTGCGGCTGCCTCTCGGGATCGAGATCGACCAGGTGGTGGAGGTCGCCCTGCGTCTCGGGCGGCCGGACGACTAGGCGGCTCAGCCCCGCCAGCCGCCGTACGACGACACCAGGGCGTCGGCCACGCTCTCCGCGTCTGCCAGGGCGACGTCGGCGGGATATTCCGGCAGCAGGTCGTCCCAGACGGGCAGCCACGACCCGTAGAGCTGCGACTGGCCCTCGGGACGGGCGAAGAGCCACACGTGCAGATGGGCGCCACCGTCACCGATGCGGTAGACGTGACACCGGCTGACGTGCGGCAGTGCCTCGACATGGCGCGCGAGGTGGGTGCTCAGCACGCCGAGCTCGGCGGCGAGGTCGTCAGGAAGGTCGGCGAGGTCGTGGTGGTCGCGCGGGTGCAGCATCAGCACGAGGGGAACGCCCACGCCGGTCATCCGGGTGAGCCGCCAGCTGTCGTCGAGCCAGAGACCCTCGTCGCGTCGTCGGCACGACTCGCAGTCGGAGGGGTCCTCTCCGTGACGTGGCTTCTCCGGCATCACCGGAGGGCGGAGTCGGGACACCCGCAGTCCCTCGGGCTCGAACGGGCTGATCTCCCACATGGTCATCCGCGCCAGCGGCAGTCGCTGCTCCTCGTCGGACGCCGCCAGGGCGTGGGCGTAGAACTCGTCAGGATCGAGGGCCATGTGGGGACGTTATCGCTTCGGTGGTCGGGAACGGGCCAGACACAGATCGGGCCCGCCACGGCGTACGCAGCGGGCCCGGACCTTGGCGGACGTCAGCGCTTGAAGGCGTCCTTGACGTCCGAAGCAGCGTCCTTGGCCTTGTCGCCAGCCTGCTTCAGGTCGGCCTCGCTCTGGTCGGCCTTGCCCTCTGCCTCGAGCCGCTCGTTGTCCGTCGCCTTGCCGACGGTCTCCTTGCCCTTGCCGGAGACTTCCTCGGCCTTGTGCTGGATCTTGTCACCGATACCCATGGTGCCCACCTTTCAGGAGGTTGGGTTCCAACGTAGGCAGGCCGGCCGGCTGATCGTTCCACCCCTGAGGGTGAAAGCGCAGTGCGCGCTCGGCGCGCGGACGGAACCGCAGCATGACCGCGTCGCGCAGATAGTTGTGCGGGGCCTTCCACGGCCCTCGATCGCCCTGCTTCGGAAACGTGTCGAGCGCCCGCTGCACGTAGCCCGAGGTGAGGTCGATCAGCGGCGCCGAGCCGACGTCGGAGTCCAGCTCCGGGACCACGACCTGGAACCGGTGCCGGGCCATGTGGCGCAGCAGCCCGACGACGTACGCCGAGACGAGGTCGGCCTTCAGCGTCCAGGAGGCGTTGGCATACCCGACGACGTAGGCGAAGTTGGGGACGCCGTCGAGCATCACCCCGCGGTAGGCGATCCTCGAGCCGAGGTCGACCAGCTCGCCGTCGACCAGGATCTCCGCACCGCCGAAGGCCAGCAACGACAGCCCGGTGGCGGTGACCACGATGTCGGCGGCCACCTCGGTGCCGTCGGTCAGTCGGATCCCCTCGGGGGTGAACGTCTCGATCCGGCCGGTCACCACGGAGGCAGATCCGCGGCGGATCGCCCGGAAGAGGTCGCCGTCGGGGACGATGCACATCCGCTGGTCCCACGGGTCGTAGGGCGGGTTGAAGTGGGTGTCGACCTCGTAGCCCTCCGGCAGCGCCCTCCGGGTCGCTCCCCGGATCGCCGTGCGGACGAACGCGGGTCGCCGACGGGCCAGCTGGAACAACCCCCACTGCACCAGGATGTTGCGCCATCTGACCACGCTCGCCGCGACCGAGCGGGGCAGCACCCTCCCCAGTCGAGCTGCCGCACTGTCGCGCTGCGGCACCGAGACGACGTACGACGGGGTGCGCTGCAGCATCGTCACGTTTGCGGCCAGGTCGGCCATCGCCGGAAGCAGCGTGACCGCGGTGGCCCCTGAGCCGATCACGACGACCCGCTTGCCGGCGTAGTCGAGGTCGTCCGGCCAGGACTGGGGGTGCACGACCCGCCCCCCGAACGACTCGAGACCCGGAAGATCGGCTGCGTAGGGGTGGTCGTAGTCGTAGTAGCCGGTGCAGTTCCACAGGAACCCGCAGGTGAGCTGCTGATGCCCCTCGTCCGTCTCGAGGTCGACCGTCCACACCTGCTGGTGGCTGTCCCACGCGTAGCGCACCGCACGGTGACCGAACCGGATCTTGCCCACCACGCCGAACTCGGCGGCGGTCTCCTCGACATAGGCCTTGATCGACGGACCGTCCGCCAGCACCTGCTCGTCGTCCCAGGGACGGAGTCGGTAGCCCAGCGTGTGCATGTCGGAGTCGCTGCGCACGCCTGGGTAGCGGAACAGGTCCCAGGTGCCGCCGATCGCGTCGCGACGCTCGATCACGGCGTACGACGTGCCGGGCTGGTCGCGCTCGAGGTGACTGGCGGCTCCGATCCCGGAGAGTCCGGCGCCGATGATCAGCACGTCCAGATGGTTCACACGGGCATGTCTAGCAGCCGCGCGAGAACTACTCAGCAACCCTCGCGAACGCCGGGCTGTTCAGGTCGCTCCTGGGCGGTGGAGTCGTCGACGAGCGCGACCACGTCGGCGGCGTTCGGAGCATTCTCGGCGGCTTCGAGCATCGAACCTGGGTCACCGTCTGCGGTGGCCTTGGCATGCCCTTCCACCTCTCCGTAGCCGATGTCTCCGTTGTCGTACGGGATCGCGCCTCCGCTACCGATGATGTTCCACCCGCCATTCACGACAACTCCGTCGTCGGCGTTGCAGCGAGGGTCGAGGTGAATCAGGCCCACCAGGTAGTGATGGCCCGGCTCGATCCGAGGGGCGTCTGGCGGAACGACTTCGGCCAAGCCGGCCTCGGTGTGGATCCAGCCGAACGAGTTCATCTCGAAGATGTCAGGCAGGGAAGGAGCACCGTCACGTGACCAGCGGATGCTGTCAACGCGCATCGTGACGAGTCGTTCGACGGAGCCACCCTCCGTGCGGCCTCTCGCTTCGCTCACGGCGGTCACTTCGGCCACGTGGTCGGCCGTCGACGCCCAGTCCACAGGGGTCGTACTGGAATAGCTCTCGCTCAGCGAGGTGAACGCGACCGATGCGACGGAACCCTGGGGAGACTTGCCCAGCACGTGATGGGTTCCGAACCCGGTCGCTACTGCGAGTGCGGCACAGCCGAGTGCCACGGGAAGCCTGGTGAAGCCGATCATCGCGATCCTTCCTAGTGACTAGTTGTACGTGCCGTCGACCTTGGCGATCGGCGTCGCGCCGAGACTGCTCGGCAGGCTCCCGGTCGTCATGATGCCCATGACACTGGCCGTTCCCGTCGTAGGTGGCTGAGCCTCCGTGCCGTGAACCAGTCCAAGCGAGTGGCCGGACTCATGGGCCACTAACCACTTGCTGTACACCCCTGCGCCTCGGATGCGCACATAGTGCTGATCGCACTGGTAGTCGGTTCCGTTGACCCTGTCCTCGCACCAGGTCGCGCCATCTACCCAGTCCGGGAAGCCCGGGATCTTCCCTTCCTGGAAGATTACGTCGGTTTCAGCGTTGCCAGAGAAGGTAGGGGACGAGTCAAGGCTCGCAGTGACGACCGTGGCGTTGTCCCACGCCTCCATCCCGTTCGTCGTGACTGCGCGATCCTCGGGCTCAAGCATGAACTCGCCCGAGGAGTCCATGTAGTAGGTCCAGCTGGAGTTGTCAGTTCGGCAAACACCGGGATTGCTCACCGTGCCTGTGGACGGCTGCTGGGCGCAGATATTGTCAGGGTTCCCGGTATAGGAAATGATGTCGATCGCGGTAGCAGCGCCGGCTCCAACAGCCACAGACGCTAACGCCACGAAAACGGGCACCATTCCCCGAAGAATCATGAGGTCACGCTCCTCGTGCAATCGCCACATCTGCAATCCCGAGGCGCAATGCTGTCCGCAGTCCCGCCCCGGGTCAAGACCGAACTGCGCGGCGACTTCGCGCGTCATCGAGACCAACCGGGCACTGTCGCGCCCTGGACCTGTGGTCGAAGGCCGCCCGCGACCAGGTCCAACTTTTACCTTGGCGGTCGGGGCTTACAGTCCTATATGTCTCAATATCTACCATTCCTCCGCTTCCCTCACCCGACGGGAAAACAGTGTTTTCCCATGGGTCCTGAGAGACAGCGTTCTCCAGAATGATCCACATTCGAAGTATCACGGCAATTGACTGCCGAGCTTTCGGGTGGGCATTGTTCGGCACGTAGGTCCAGGCCCATCCCGGCGGGCATGTCTAGCAGCCGTGGTTGAGCTGGGCGCACCAGTCCTGCGGCGGCTCGAGCTCGAACGTGTTCGTCGCGCCGTCGTCGCGGGTCACGGTGACCACGATGGGATCGGACGGGATCCGGCCCGACGCCATCGGTCCGCTGCGCGGCAGGTGGACCATCGCCCACATCGTGTCGTTCATGACCGCCTCCTGCCCGCCCCCGCCGGGGAACGCGTAGGAGATCGAGGTGACGCCCTCGATGAGGGGGCCGCCCGCGAAGTACTGAGAGCGGAGCTCACCCCCGGCCCCCGGGACGAAGTTCATGCTGATCGCGAAGGTGGACTTGCTCGGTGCGGCGTCGAAGCGGACGTTGCCGATCAGGGTCGGAGGGCCACCGTCGGCCGTGGCGAAGTCGTCGCACACGACCCAGGAGACGTCGTTCCCGAACAGGTACGTCGTGCCGTCGTCGTACGGGATCGACGAGAGCTCGCTCGCGCCCCTGACTCCCGGGCCGCCGTTGATCGGGCCCCTCACCTCGCGGGCACACGCCTGCGCACCGGCCTGCGGGGTCGGCGAGTCGACGGGGCTCGCGCTCTCGCTCTCCGACGGCGTGGGCGAGTCCACAGCGGTGTCATCAGCGGTCGGATCGCCGGGCGTCGGGTCGTCGGCCGTGCCGCTGCCCAGGGGCTGCGCGGGGGTGGCGGCGTCGTCGCCGCGCTGGGACAGCCCTACCGCCCCGGCGACGACGATGGCGACGACAGCCGCGCCGGATGCCAGCGGCACCAGCCAGCCCCGCGCCCCCCGTGTGGCGCTGGGCTGGTCGGCGCGTGCGAGCAGAGCCGTGCGCAGGCGGGCCCTCACCTCGGGGTCGAGGTCACGGGCGGATGGCGGCTGCAGGTCGGTCATGTCTCGTCCTCTGAGGTGGCGATGGAGAGTCGTTGCCGCGCCCGGGCCAAACGGGAGCGGACGGTGCCGACGGGTACGTCGAGAGCCGCGGCGGTCTGCTCGTAGGAGAGTCCTGACCACGCCACCAGGCTGAGCACGTCCTGGTCGCGTTGCGGCAGGGTCCGCAGGACCGACAGCAGGCGGGCCATCCGGCGTTCGTCGTCCAGCCGGGACGCCACCTGGTCGGCATGGTCGGGGGTGGCCTCGGGGGAGGGCAGCCGGCCGACCGCGTTCAGGTGGCGTCGCTGCTTGCGGGTGGCGTTGCGGCACACGTTGGTGGCGATCCCGTACAGCCACGGCAGCGCCGAGCCGTCGTGGGCCTGCATCCGGTCCCGGGTCCTCCAGGCCTCGAGGAACACCGTGGACGTCACGTCCTCCGCGGTGCCCCAGTCGGCCGTGCGCCGGAAGCAGTAGGTGTAGATCCGGTCGGCGTAACGGTCGAAGAGGATCCCGAGGGCGGCGCTGCTGCCGAGTCGCAGCTCGTCGACGAGGTCGGCGTCGTGCACCCGGCTGGCTCCTTCGAACGACGTCATACCCGGTTCATGTCCGCCGCGGGCGACGAGTTCCCGACACGACCCCGAGGCTCAGTGCTGGTCGGCCGCCCACAGCTCGAGCAGCCCGCGGAAGTGGGCGAGTAACTCATCCTGCTCGTGAGCGGGATAGGTCGCCTGCACCGTCTGACGCAGCAGCCGGTCGAACTCGTCGGAGGTGACCCAGTCGTGCACCTGCTCCTCGAGGTGCGGCAGGTGCGTGTCGCACCACTCGGCGTACGCCGCGGTCTCGAAGTGCTCGTCGGCGAGCGCGAGGTAGGCCTCGAGCTTCGCGGCGTAGTCGAGCGACGGGTCGTCGGCGATGGCGAAGTAGCGGCTGGTGCCGAGGTCGACCTTGCCCTGCCGACCGGTGGCCAGGCAGTAGACCGACCACCGCACCAGCGCCGTGATCGCCCACGGGAAGTAGTAGTGCAGCGACGTGACCGCGACGTCGGGGCAGGCGTTGGCGTAGTCGATGGGATAGACCTCGTCGCCTGCCACCAACATCTCGCAGGAGTTGAACTCCCAGCGGAAGAACGCGTTGACGATCCGGCTGATCGCCATCGCCTCGTGTCCTGCCGACTCCGAGAGGAAGTCGTGGCTCACGGCGTACCGCTGGTGCATCGGCTGGTCGGGCCGGAAGTCCATCACCATCGTCTCGGGGCCGATCGACAGGGCGCGGGCGAACTTCTCGTAATCCACCGTCGCCTGCAGGTGCATGAGCATCTCCCCGGACTCGTCGTAGGCCCGGTGCAGGTCGTCGCGGTCGTTGACGCGGGAGACGCCCCGCCAGCCGCCCCCGTCGAACGGCTTCATGTAGAGCGGATAGCCGACCTGCTCGGCGAGCGCGTCGAGGTCGAACGACTGGTTGTACTTGGCCGACGTGTAGGCCCACCTGACGTTGTCGACCGGGTTCTTGTAGGGCACCAGGACCGTCTTGGGCACCTTCAAGCCGAGGCGCAGCATCGCGCAGTAGGCGCTGTGCTTCTCCATCGACTGGAACGTGAAGGGACTGTTCAGCAGGTAGGTGCCGTTGACCAGGGAGGCCTTCTTCAGCCATTCGCGAGGGTGGTAGTACCAGTAGGCCAGCCGGTCGATCACCAGCTCGCTGCGCACCGGGTCGGTGAGGTCGAAGGGCTCGATGGTCAGTCGCTCGCTGGTGAACGTGTGGGTGGCACCGCCGACCTTCAAGGCTCCGACCCGCTTCAGGATCGCCTCGAAGGCCTGTGGCCAGTCCTCCTCGGCGCCCAGCAGCAGACCGATCAGGTGATCGCTCATGGTTCTCCTCCGGTGGGTCGGGTCAGCAGAAGCGGGGCAGGTGCAGGGCGAGCTGGCGTTGCCACCAGTCCCAGTCGTGGGCGGAGTCGTGTCCCCAGACGTCCAGGTCGTGGGAGATCCCGCGCTCGGCGAGCAGCCCAGCCATCCGCCGGGCCTCGGGCAGGCTCGAGGTGGGGTGGGTCTCCCACGGTCCCTGGCCCACGGTGAGGACGACGTGCAGGCGACCGCGCAGCCAGTCGAGGTGGTCGCCGCCGAGATGGGGCACATAGTCGGTGGGGTTCGTGAAGTACGCCGCCTCGCCGCGCGCCCCCCAGGCGTGCCACTGCGAAGGGTCGTAGTTGCCGGACTGGCAAATCGCCACCGGGAACAGGTTCGCGTGGCGGAGGGCGAAGTTCAGGGCGTGGTAGGCCCCCATGCTGCAGCCGGTCGTGACCACGCCGGAGGCCCCCGGTGTGTCCTCGTCGATCCACCGGACCACCTGGCCGGTCACCCAGGCGTCGTAGGCGCCGTGCCGCTGGGCGCGCTCCTCGAGCGGGAGCCAGTTGTCGGACCAGGTGGCCGCGTCGAAGGAGTCGACGCAGTAGAGCTTGACCCGCCCGGCGTCAATGAGGTCGCGCACCGCAGCGACCATCCCGTTGTTCTCGTAGTCCCAGGCCCGGCCCTGCTCGCTGGGGAAGACCAGCACGGGGCGGCCCCAGTGGCCGTAGCGGATCACGGTGCCGGCGCGGTCGAAACCGGGTGCCTCGAGTTCGACCTGCACGCGCTCCATGGTCTCAACTCCACACAGACGCGAGCAGATCGGTCAAGTGGGGGTCGAGCAGGTCGCGCCAGCAGGTCCAGTTGTGACCGTCGCGCACCTGGCCCCAGCGGGCACCTTCCAGGCTGCGGGCCATCAGCCGGTTGTTGGCGAGATTCTCCTCGGCGGTGCCGCAGACGAGGCCGATCCCACCGGCCGTCAGCCGGCCCGGGAGGTCGTGCACCTCCTCGACGAAGGCCGTGATCTCGGGGAAGTGCTCGAACTTCGACTCCTGCGGATCCAGGTCGGGCGTGAAGAACGACCCCGACTGCAGGAAGAGTCCCGCGAAGGTGCCCGGGTGGGTCCACGCGGCGTGCAGAGCCGCAACCGCGCCCAGGCTCTGACCCATCAGCACCGGCGGGCGGTCGGTCGCCCACGCCGTGGTGATGGCCGGGACGACCTCCTCGACCAGCCTCGCGGCGTACTCCGGGTTGGCGGCATACTCCGGGTTGCGCTCGCCCGGCGCCAGGAGAGCAACGCGCATCGGCGGGAACCGTCCACTCGCGATCAGCGCTCCGACGTAGTGCGTCAACCGCCCGTAGGCGTCCATCTCGGGACCGTCGTGGCTGATCAGCAGCGGCAGCGGAACCTCGGGCGGGAGGCCGGCCGGCGCCCACAGCTCCCCCGTGGGCAGCGGGGTGCGCTGCCCCTCAACCGGCTCGACGGCTGCCCACCCGGGCTCCGTGTAGCCGGCCAGCGGCAGCCAGGAGTGGTCGCCGAACGCGCCGCCCACGAGCAACGGGTTGCCCGGGTCCGTCACGAGCTCGTCGTCCACCTCGAAGAGGTACTCGATCCGGTCGAGGGGAAGCCCACGCAGGCTCAGCTCCCAGCCGGCCGGGGTGGGAAGGAAGTCGCGGTCCAGCGGGAGATCCAGATCCGTCCAGAGCCGGACGGTCGTGAGCTGCTTCTCGGGGTCGGTCAGCCGGAAGGTGACCACGTCACCGTCGATGCTGCTCGCGTCAGGCATCCGGCGATCCTACGTGGGCGGGACTTTCCGAGCCCGCCCGATCGGGACATGATGGGCGCCATGTCGAACCGCGCGGGACAGCCAGCCCAACCATCGGACCTCGTGGACGTGGCCCACCTCGTCACGGCCTACTACACCGGCGTCCCCGACCCCTCCGACGTCGACCAGCAGGTCGCGTTCGGCACCAGCGGTCATCGCGGCACCAGCCTGAAGACGTCGTTCAACGAGCACCACATCGTGGCGACCACCCAGGCCATCTGCGACTACCGCACGGCACAGGGGTACGACGGCCCGCTGTTCATGGGCCGCGACACCCATGCGCTGTCGGAGCCGGCCTGGGCCTCCGCTCTGGAGGTGCTGGTCGCGAACGACGTGACCGTGCTGGTGGACGATCGCGACGGCTACACCCCGACGCCCGCGGTGTCCCACGCCATCATCCGGGCCAACGTGGGTCGCACCTCCGGCCTCGCCGACGGCATCGTCGTCACCCCGTCGCACAACCCACCCTCGGACGGCGGGTTCAAGTACAACCCACCCCACGGTGGGCCCGCCGACACCGACGCGACCTCGGTGATCGCCGCCCGAGCCAACGAGCTGATCGCGGGTGGGCTCACCGACGTACGCCGGACGCCGTACGAACGGGCGCGCCGGACGGCCGGAAGCTATGACTTCCTGGGGACCTACGTCGACGACCTGCCGGCCGTGCTCGACCTCGACCGGATCCGCGAGGCCGGCGTCCGCATCGGAGCCGACCCGCTGGGCGGGGCGAGCGTCGCCTACTGGGCCGAGATCGCCGATCGCCACCGCCTCGACCTCACGGTGGTCAACCCGCTGGTGGACGCCACCTTCCGGTTCATGACGCTCGACTGGGACGAGAAGATCCGGATGGACTGCTCCTCCCCCTCGGCGATGGCCTCGCTCATCGCCCGCAAGGACGACTACGACATCGCCACCGGCAACGACGCCGACTCCGACCGCCACGGCATCGTCACGCCCGACTCCGGCCTGATGAACCCCAACCACTTCCTGGCCGTCGCCATCGGCTACCTGTTCGGTGGAGCCCGCCCCGGGTGGCCGGAGTCGGCGAGGATCGGCAAGACCCTGGTGTCGTCGTCGATGATCGACCGGGTCGCCGCCTCGCTCGGCAAGCCGATGGTGGAGGTGCCCGTCGGCTTCAAGTGGTTCGTGCCCGGCCTGATCGACGGCTCGTTCGGCTTCGGCGGGGAGGAGTCGGCGGGTGCGTCGTTCCTGCGCAAGGACGGCGGCACGTGGACGACTGACAAGGACGGCATCATCCTGGCCCTCCTGGCCTCCGAGATCCTGGCCGCCACCGGACGCACCCCCAGCCAGCACTACGCCGACCTGGTCGCGCAGCATGGCGATCCGGCGTACGCCCGCATCGACGCCCCGGCCGACCGCGCCCAGAAGGCCAAGCTCGGGGCGCTGTCGCCGTCCGACGTGTCGGCCACCACGCTGGCGGGCGAGGACATCACCGCCAAGCTCACGGAAGCGCCCGGCAACGGCGCGAAGATCGGTGGCCTCAAGGTGACCACCGAGTCGGCCTGGTTCGCCGCTCGACCCTCGGGCACCGAGGACGTCTACAAGATCTACGCCGAGTCCTTCCGGGGGCCTGAGCACCTCGCCCAGGTGCAGGCCGAGGCCCGCGAGGTGGTCAGCGCCGCGCTGGGCTGAGCGCAGGAATCCCCTACTCAGGGGTGGTCAGAAGGCGTCCTTGCGGCGCAGCGAGCGGGGCCGCCCGTCCGGGTCGTGCAGGGTGAGGTACGCCGGCAGCGCGATCGCGCGCTGGGTCCGGCTGAGCTCCGGGGGGCTGAGCCGCCGCAGGCGACCCGGTGGCCGCGGGCCCACCTGACCGCCGGCGTGCCAGGCGTCCAGGCGGGCCGCCGACTCCTCGAATGCCGTGTACATCTGCGACGGGTCGACGCAGTCGTCGGTATCCCGGTCGAGGTGCTCGGCAGCCAGCGTGAGGCGCAGGCGCTGGGCGTACTCGGAGGTCTCGTCCAGCACCACGGCAGAGAGCTCCGAGTCGTGGGTCCAGGAGCGTCGGTTGAAGTTGTCCGATCCGATGGTCGTCCAGGTGTCGTCGATGATGCAGCACTTGGCGTGCACGTAGACCGGCGTACCGGCCGGGTTCTCGATGCCGTAGATGGCCACCCGGTCAGGGGCCACGCGGGCCATCGCGAGCATCGCGCGGCGTCGACCCAGGAGCTGGGGCGTCCGGCCGAACGTGCCCTCGAGGTCGGGGTGCATCGGCACCACGGCGATCACGCGCAGGTCGGGATTCTTGCGGAGGGCCTCGGTGAACACGTCGCCGACGTGGGTTCCCCAGAGGTACTGGTCCTCGACGTAGATGATCCGGCTCGCCCGCGTCAGGGCCTTGGAATAGCCGCGCGCGACGCTGCGCTCACCCCCGTTGGCGAACGGGTAGTCCCGGTTCGCCCGCAGGTCGGGATAGGTGCGCAGCAGCTGCACCAGGTGGGTGCCGCCCTCGACCGGCGGCGGCGGTGGGGCCTGCTCGGGCAGCGGGTCGGGGGTCAGGTCCATCCCCTTCAGCCGGTCCGCCAGGTAGCGCAGCGGGTGACGGCTCAGCGGCGTCGGGTCCTCCCAACGCTCCCGGAACACGGTCTCGACGTCGTGCACGGCCGGACCGCTGATGGCAGCCTGGATGTCGTGCCACGGCGGCGTCTCGCCATACTCCTCAGCCAAGGCGAGGGCCTGCGGGTCGCCGCCGTGGTCGGAGTCGTCGCGGCGGGAGTGGCACAGGTCGATCCCACCGACGTAGGCGATGTCGCGGCTGGGGTCGTCGCGGTGCCGGATCACCACCATCTTCTGATGGTGCGAGCCCCCGAAGCGGACCCGCATGTCCAACAGGGCCTCGGCGCCGCGGTCCTGCAGCATCTTGCCGAGCCGTCGGTTCTCGCCCGAGGTGAACCCGAACGCCTCCAGGTGGGAGCGCCAGACGAGCCCGCGGACGTCCACCCCACGCTCGTCGGCGCGGCCGAGCACCTCGACGACCTCGCTCCCGGGCTCACCGGTCAGCCGTTCGTCGGCGTCGCCCTGCCAGTCGGTGAAGAACACCAGGTCGCCGGCGCGGGTCGCCTCGATCCGTTCGAACAGCTCGGTGAAGTACGTCGACCCGTGGATCAGCGGGCGGACCAGGTTGCCCCGTGACCACGCCTCGTCGTCGGGATGCCGGTCGTCGAGGCGGGTCTCGGGGTTGGCGCGTTCGCTCTGCGTGAGCAACCAGTCGGTGAGAGGCACAGCCCCCACCTTGCCATTTCGGTCAGGCGGCCCTGAGCTTGCGCGCCTGCTGGGTGAGCCGAGCCTGCGCGGCGCGCCGGATCTTGGGGCCCTTGGTCGTCATGCCCCACAGCAGCTTGAGCTGCTCGGGAGCGTTCTTGGCGTTGGTGGTGGCCAGCCAGTCGTTGGGCAGCGAGAGCCGCACGACCTTGTGCCAGGCCGAGTAGACCTGGGCAGGCAGCGACGCCGAGTGGTAGTTCAGGCCGAACTTCTCGAACAGCGCCTGCACCTGGGGCGCGATCTCGGCGTAGCGGTTGGACGGGAGATCGGGGAACAGGTGGTGCTCGATCTGGTGCGACAGGTTGCCGGTCATGAAGTGCATCGCCTTCGAACCGGAGATGTTGGCCGAGCCGAGCATCTGGCGGAGGTACCACTCGCCGCGCGACTCGCCCTCGATCGAGGTCCGCTCGAAGGTCTCGACACCCTCGGGGAAGTGGCCGCACATGATCACCGAGTGGGTCCACAGGTTGCGGACCAGGTTGGCGGTGAAGTTGGCCGTGACCGTGTGCAGGAAGGACGGGCCCGACAGCAGCGGGTGCACCAGGTAGTCCTTGGTGGCCTGCTTGCGGATCTTCTTCAAGGTCTGCTTGGCCCGGTCCTTGAAGTCCTGGCTGCGCTTCTCCTTCGGGATCGCGAGGTTCTTGCCGAGCTCGAGGTCGTAGGCCGCGATGCCGTACTCGAAGAAGCAGGCGTTCACGAAGTTCCACAGCGGCTGCGCGAGGTACATCGGGATCCACTTCTGGTCCTCGTCGACGCGCATGATGCCGTAGCCCAGGTCGTTGTCCTTGCCGACCACGTTCGTGTAGGTGTGGTGCAGCTCGTTGTGGGAGTGCTTCCACTGGTCGGCGGGCGAAGCGTTGTCCCACTCCCAGGTGGTGGAGTGGATCTTCGGGTCGCGCATCCAGTCCCACTGGCCGTGCATGACGTTGTGGCCGACCTCCATGTTCTCGATGATCTTGGCCACGCTGAGGCCGGCGGTGCCGACGAACCAGGCGGGCGGGAACAGCGAGAACAGCAGGACGGCACGGCTGGCGAGCTCGAGCTTGCGCTGGGCATCGATGACCTTGTGGATGTACGCCGCGTCGGACTCGCCGCGGGCGTCGAGGATGCTCTGCCGGATCGCGTCGAGCTCGACGCCGAGGAGCTCGATGTCCTCGGGGCTCAGGTGGGCGATCGGGGAAACACCGGTCTTCTTCTGGAGCGTGGTCATGTCAGTTCTCCTCAGTGGTCGATCTGGCAGGGGCCGGCAGCGGCCGAGATGCAGGTCTGGATGTTGACGCCGTCGCCGGGGGCGGCGGTGGTGATGGCGCCGTTGCGCAGGTCGCGCACGGCTCCTTCGCGCAGCGGCAGGACACAGCCGAAGCAGACGCCCATGCGGCATCCGCTGGGCATCAGCACGCCGGCGTTCTCGGCGGCGTCGAGGATCGGGGTCGCTCCGTCGGCGTCGACGACGATGCCGTTGGTGAACGTCACGGTGCCCCCGTCGCCGGCGACGACCATGGTGGTCCGGAAGCGCTCGATGTGCAGCGGGAGCTCACGGGGCACGTGGTGCGCCTCGAGGGCGTCGAGCAGGCCGACCGGGCCGCAGGCGTACGTCGTCCGCTCGGCCAGGTCGGGAACGATGGTGTCGAGGTCGGCGACGTCGAGCAGGCCGTCGACATCGGTGTGCAGCTCGACGAGGCGCAGCCGACCCTCGGCGGCGTAGCGCCTCAGCTCGTCTCCGAAGATCACCTCGGAGCGGGACAGCGCGGAGTGCAGGAGCACGATGTCGGCCCGCACCGGGACGGCTCGCGAGAACAGGTTGCGCAGCATGCCGATCACCGGGGTGATGCCGGAGCCGGCGGTCACGAGCAGCAGCTTGCCGGGCATCGGGTCGCTGAGCACGAAGTCGCCCTCGGCCTGGCCCAGCTGGACCATCTGGCCCGGCCGCACCGAGTGGACCAGGAAGTTGGAGACGACGCCGTCGGGGATCGCCTTGACGGTGATGCTGATGCAGCGGTCGGCACGCGGGCCGTGCGTGAGGGAGTAGGTGCGCCAGAGCCGGACGCCGTCCACGGCGACCCCGATGCGGAGGTACTGACCCGGCACGTGGCCGTTCCAGTCCTTGCCGGGCTTGATGATCAGGGTGGCCGAGTCCTTGGTCTCGGGACGGACCTCGACGATGCGGCCGCGCAGATCGCTGCCGGAGCGCAGCGGGTTGACCAGATCGAGGTAGTCGGCCGGCGTCAGCGGCGTCGCGGCCGCGTCGAGGACGGCCTTGATGCGTTCCTTGATCGAGGGGCTGCGCCGCTGGGTGGCTCCGCCTTCGAGGAGATGCATGCTCATGTACTCCATCCTGCTGGACAGATGATCTAAAGTCATGACTGGAGACGGTGAATTCGTCCTCCTGTTTTGTTCGCTACGAACAAAGAAAGAACCATCATGACACTGAGCGGAGCCGGCAGGTCCGACGCCATCATCGAGCTCCCCCCGGACATCGCCGAGGCCATGCGCCTGCATCTGCCGAGCGTGGCCGATCGCACGGTGGCCGCGGTGATCGCCGAGGTGCCCAGCTATGAGGGGGCCCTGGCCGGCCCGATGGGCGAGACGATCCGAGCAGCGGTCCAGCTCGCGCTCGGTGGGTTCCTCAACCTGGCGACCCGCTCGCGCCGGTCCGACGCCGGCACGCCACTCGCCCCCGCACTCGACGGCGCCTACCGTCTGGGGCGGGGGGAGGCCATCAGCGGGCGCAGCATGGAGGCCCTGCTGGCGGCGTACCGTATCGGCGCCCGGACGGCCTGGCGCGACATGGCCGACGTGGCCGTCGGCAACGGGCTGAGTGCCTCGGCGCTCACCTCCTTCGCCGAGCTCGTCTTCGCCTACATCGACGAGCTGTCCGCGGCCAGCGCGGCCGGGCACAGCGACGAGCTGGAGAGCAGCGGCCGCCTGCGCCGTCGCAACCTGGAGCGGCTGGCCAGAGCTCTGCTGAGCGCGGCTCCCGCGGATGCGGTGGTCGCGGCGGCGGAGCGGGCCGACTGGGAGCCACCGGCCGCCCTCACCGCCGTCCTGCTGCCCGAGTCGCAGGTCCGGCCGGTGCTCACCGCCGTCGACCCTCGCACCCTCAACCCCGCCGACGACCTGCCGGGCGCGCCCGACGGGGTCGCCGTGCTCCTGGTCGCCGAGGCGCGCCTCGGGACCCCCACCGCTCGGACCCGGTTGCTGCGGATCGTGGCCGACCACCAGGCCGTCGTCGGGCCGACGGTGGCCTGGCTGGACGTCGCGACGTCGTACCAGCGTGCCGCGCGCTGCCACGCCCTGCCCGGCGTCGCCGGCTCGACCGTCGACAGCGACACCCGGCTTGCCGACATCGTGCTCGCGGCGGACCCGCGGGCGCTCGACGACCTGCGGACGAGGGTGCTCGCGCCGATGGCCTCGCTGCGGCCGGCGGCGATCGAGAAGCTGACCGAGACCCTGCGGTCCTGGCTGCTGCACCACGGCCGACGCGACGAGATCGCGTCCGAGCTGTTCGTGCACGCCCAGACCGTGCGCTACCGGGTCAGCCAGCTGCGTGAGGTGTACGGCGACCGGCTGGACGACCCGGCCTTCGTGCTCGACGCGACCATCGCCCTGGGGGCCGCTCGCCGATGACCGCGCGGGTGTATCTCCGCGCCCGGCGTCCGACTCCTGATCCTTAGTCGAGCCGGAGGACCGTCATGCGCATCGCGTCGTTCAACGTGGAGAACCTGTTCGCCCGCCCGAAGGCGATGGACACCCGTCAGGGCGACGCCGACCGGCGCCGCGACGTGCTCCGGGCCCATGCCAGGCTCTCGGAGCTCTTCGAGCTCACGGACTACTCACCCGTCGCTCCCGAGATGCTCGCACTGCTGGCCACGCTCGGGATCCTCGAGGACGACGAGGGCGACTTCGTGCGGCTGCGCAAGCTGCGGGGCCGCCTGCTCAGGCGTCCCGACCACGGACCCGTCGAGGTGGTGGCGCACGGACGCTCCAACTGGGTGGGCTGGGTCGAGCTCACGACGGTCCCGGTCACGGAGCTGGCGACCGAGAACACCGCTCGGGTCATCCACGAGCTCGACGCCGAGGTGATGACCGTCGTGGAGGCCGACAACCGGCCGGACCTCGACCTGTTCACCCGTTCGCTGCTGCCCTCGGTCGGCGGCACGCCGTACGAGCAGGTGATGCTGGTCGAGGGCAACGACCCCCGCGGCATCGACGTGGGCCTGCTGGCCAAGGGCACCTACCCGTTGGTGGGGATCCGCACGCACATCTTCGACCGGGACCAGCAGGGAGCGGTGTTCTCGCGGGACTGCTGCGAATACCACCTCGAGACTCCCCTCGGCACCCGCCTGGTGGTGATCGCCAACCATCTCAAGTCCAAGGGCTACAGCTCACCGGGAGACCCGATCGGCGCCAAGCGGCGACTGCGCCAGGCCACCCGGGTAGCCGCGATCTACCAGGCCCTTAGGGCGGCAGGCATCGAGCACGTCGCCGTCACCGGCGACCTCAACGACGACCCCTCGAGCACCTCGCTGGCGCCGCTGCTGGGCACCGACCTTCGCGACGTCAGCGAGTATGCCGGCTTCGACTGGAACCACCGCCGAGGCACCTACGGCTCGGGCAACGAGGAGGAGAAGATCGACTACGTGCTGCTCTCCCCCGCGTTGTTCTCCCGGGTCGTGGGCGGCGGGGTGTTCCGCAAGGGCGTCTGGCACGGCAACCGCACCGCGGACCCCTGGGACCTGTTCCCCTCACTGACTCGCGAGGAGGACCAGGCCTCCGACCACGCGGCGATCTACGCCGACCTCACCGACTTCTGAGCGAGCCGAGCGCCGGCCGACGCCACGCCGAGCCAGCTGTGCGGGTTGCCGTCCCAGCACCACCCCAGCTTGGGCGCACGCTCACTGATCCACAACGCCGGCACGCGTCGGTCGTTGCGTCGTGAGCCGGACAGCATGAAGCACCTGTTCTTCTCGAGCAGGTGGGGCGCGTGGGTGACCAGCGCGATGCCCTCGTCGATGGTGAGCGGCGTACGCCCGCGCGCCCGGAGCACCGGCAGGGCGTCCTCCGGGCGGACGCCGCAGAACTCCTCGCCCCGCTCCACGCCGACCAGCAGGTAGGCGTCACCAGCAGGTACGCCGAGCTCCGGCAACGCGTCGTAGGTGGCCAGGTCGCCCGGCGCGTGATTGCGATCCACGACGGCCGGCTTGGCGGAACCCACGAGCCGGAGCAGGGGCACCGTCGCGTAGGGATCCACGAGCTCCCGGGTGACGACCAGCACGTACGCCGCGTGTCCGGGGCCGTCCGTCTCCTCGAGACCGGCGGCCAGCTCGCCCAGTGGATCGAGCCTGGAACGGAAGTCGGACTCGGCCAGCCCGGCAAGGGCCGGGTAGCCGAGTCCGACGAGTCGATCGATCTGTTCAGCGACACGTGACACGTGGTGACTCCCTCGTTCGGTGACAGGGAGTCAACGCGTCACGATGCCGGACAGTTCCGAATCAGCGACCGGTGCTGAAGCGCGCGGCGCTGTGCGAGCCGCTGCTGCGGGTGGAGCTGCCAGCAGAGCGAGCGCCGGAGCGTCCGCCGGACTTCTGACCACCGGACTTGGGCGCACCGGCCTTCGGACCACCGGACCTCTGGCCACCCGACTGGCCACCGCGCGAGCGGTTGCCACCGTTGCTGCCGCCGGAGCGACCGCGGTTGCGACCGCCACCGCCGGAGGAGCCGCGGCCCTGGGGCTCGGGCTCGGAGACGGGGATGCCGCCGGCGACGACCACGCGCTCGCCGGGAGCGAGCTGGACGAGCATCGGGTGGGCCGCGCCGTCGATCCGGGTCGTGGTCGGGTTGATGCCCGCGGCCCGGGTGAGGGTGCGGACGTCGCGGACCTGGTCGTCGGTCATCAGCGTGATGACGGTGCCCTCGGCGCCGGCGCGGGCGGTGCGGCCCGAGCGGTGCAGGTAGGCCTTGTGCTCGACCGGCGGGTCAGCGTGCACGACGAGCGCGACGTCGTCGACGTGGATGCCACGCGCGGCGATGTCGGTGGCGACCATCGCGGTGGCCTTGCCGGAGTGGAAGGCCTCCATGTTGCGCGTGCGGGCGCCCTGGCTCAGGTTGCCGTGCAGCTCGACTGCGCTCACGCCGTTCTTGTTGAGCTGGCGGGTGAGGGCCTTCGCGCCGTGCTTGGTGCGGGTGAACACCATGGTGCGCCCCGGTGCGCTGGTGAGGTCGATGAGCACCGGGAGCCGGTGCTCACGGTTCACGTGCAGCACGTGGTGCGACATCTTGGCGACCGGCGACTGCGCGGAGTCGGCCTCGTGCGTGACCGGGCTGACCAGGAACTGCTTGACCAGACCGTTGATGGCCCCGTCGAGGGTGGCCGAGAACAGCAGGCGCTGGCCCGACTTCGGGGTCTGGGCGAGCAGCCGCTTGACCGAGGGCAGGAAGCCGAGGTCGGCCATGTGGTCCGCCTCGTCGAGGATGGTGACCTGGACGTCGCCCAGGCTGCAGGCACCCTGCTGGATCAGGTCCTCGAGGCGCCCGGGGCAGGCGATGACGATGTCGACGCCCTTGCGCAGCGCCTGGACCTGCGGCCCCTGGCCGACACCGCCGAAGACGGTGCGGGTGCTCAGGCCGGTGGCCTTGGCCAACGGGGCCAGGGCCTGCTCGATCTGACCGACGAGCTCACGGGTCGGAGCGAGGATCAGCGCGCGGGGAGACTTGGGTGCCGGCCTCCGGTTGCTCGCCGTGAGGCGGGCCACCAGGGGCAGCAGGAACGCGTAGGTCTTGCCGGAGCCGGTGCGGCCACGACCGAGGACGTCGCGTCCGGCGAGGGAGTCGGGCAGGGTCGCTGCCTGGATGGGAGTCGGGCTCGTGATGCCCATGTCGGCCAGAAGGGCCGACAGGTCTGCGGGCACGCCGAGGTCGACGAAAGATGAAGAAGACAAGAGAGAGTTCGCTATCAGTTGGTGTGTCTCACCAAGCCGTTCCCGCCGGCGGCGGGAGAAGGAAAGCGTTGTGCTCGCGTTGTGTCGCGAGGGGCGCTGTCGGCTGTGAAAGCAACATCAGCGCCGGCGGCCCGAGGTAAGACTTGGCGGGCTGCTGTCTACAACAGTAGAGCACCGGCCGGGCAACCGGTGAATCAACGCGGCGTCAGGCCTGCACCGCGACGCCGGATGTGATCAGCGTCTCCACATCGGGGACTCCCCAGGCCAGCAAGGCCTCCCGGGTCTGCTGGCCGACCGGCGCGGGCGGGGTGCCCAGCGTCGCCCCGGTACGCGAGAAGCGGGGCGCCGGGGCAGGCTGCACGGCGCCGTCGGGCGCCACGAACACGCCGCGGGCGACCAGGTGCGGCTCGTCGGCCGCCTCGGTCAGCGTGAGCACCGGGAAGACACAGGCATCGGTGCCCTCGAACACGCTCGCCCACTCGCGCATCGTGCGCGAGCCGATCCGCTCGGCGATCAGCCCCCGCAGCTCGTCGTACCTCTCGACGTCGGCCTGACCGGGTGCGTCGTCGGGCAGCTCGAGCAGGCGCGCCAGCACGGCGTAGAACTGCGGCTCCAGGGCGCCCACCGACAAGTGCCGTCCGTCGGAGGTCTCGTAGACGTCGTAGTAGGGCACGCCGCCGTCGAGCAGGTTCGCCGCCCTCTCCTCCTTGAGGACTCCGCCGGCGAGCATGGAGGAGGCCATCGCGTTCAGGTGGGCGGTGCCGTCGACGATGGCGGCATCCACGACCTGCCCGTGCCCGGAGATCCGGGCTTCGAGGAGCGCGGCCAGCAGACCGATGACGAGGTACGTCGAGCCGCCGCCGAAGTCGCCGACCAGGTTGGACGGGAACTGGGGCCGGGCCGGGTCCTGTCCGAGGCCGAACAGGGCCCCGGTCATCGCCACGTAGTTGAGGTCGTGCCCGGCTGCCTGCGACCACGGCCCCTCCTGACCCCAGCCCGTCATCCGCCCGTAGACCAGTCGGGTGTTGACCGCCAGCGCCTCCTTGGGGCCCAGCCCGAGCCGTTCGGTGACGCCGGGACGCATCCCCTCGACCAGGATGTCGGCCTGCGCGACCAGCTGCAGCACGACGCCGACGGCGGCCGGCTCCTTGAGGTTGAGCGCGACGCTCGGCCGGCCACGGTTCAGGAAGTCGTGAGCCGGAGTCACGGCCAGCGCGGACCCACCGGGCCGCTCGACGCGGATCACGTCGGCACCGAGGTCGGCCAGGATCATGCAGGCATGCGGGCTGGGCCCGATCCCGGCGATCTCGACGACCTTGATCCCGCGCAACGGCCCGGTGCCCTGTCCCAGTTCGACGCTCATGGCGGCGAGGCTATCCGGCGGCGTCAGAGGACGCGGCGCAGGAACTCCCGGGTGCGGTCCTCACGGGGCGCGGCGAAGATGCGCTCGGGCGAGCCCTGCTCGAGGATCCGGCCCTGGTCGAGGAAGCACACCTTGGTGGCGACCTCCCGCGCGAAGGCCATCTCGTGGGTGGCCAGGATCATCGTCATCCCGCTCGCCGCCTCGGCCCGCACGATCTCCAGCACATCACCCACGAGCTCGGGGTCGAGGGCTGCCGTGATCTCGTCGAGCAGCAGCAGCCGCGGCTGGGTGCACAGGGCGCGGACCAGGGCGACCCGCTGCTGCTGACCACCCGAGAGGGCGTCCGGGTGCGCGCTCGCCTTCTCGGCGAGGCCGAAGCGGGCCAGCAGGTCGAGCGCCCGCTCGCGGGCCTCCGGCTTCGAGACGCCGTGCACCCTCACCGGCGCCAGCGTGCAGTTGTCCATCACGTCGAGGTGCGGGAAGAGGTTGTAGGCCTGGAAGACCATGCCGATGTCGCGGCGTACCTCACGGGGGTCCACCAGCGGATCGGAGACCTCACGGCCGTCGAAGGTGATCACGCCGTCGTCGATGTCCTCCAGCAGGTTGAGACAGCGCAGGAGCGTCGACTTGCCCGAGCCGCTGGAGCCGATCAGGCAGATCACGTCGTGGGTCTTGACCGTGAGGTCGATGTCGCGCAGCACCACCTTGTCGGCGTACGACTTGCGCAGGTTGTCGACCCGCAGCAGCTCGGTCATCGTCCGCCCCGTTCGCGCCGCTGCGCGCGGGCGCTCAGCCAGTCGGTCAGGCGGGCGAGCGGCACGGTCACCACCACGAAGAACGCCGCGGCCACGAGCAGGGGCGTGTAGTTGAAGTTGTAGTTGCCGTAGTCCTGGGCGGCTCGCAACGCCTCGACCAGGCCCACCGCCGAGACCAGGGCGGTGTCCTTCTGCAACGAGACGAAGTCGTTCATCAGCGGTGGCACCACCCGGCGCAGGGCCTGCGGCAGGATCACGAACCGCATGGACTGGCCCCGGGAGAGTCCGAGCGCCTCGGCGGAGGCGCGCTGCGACGGGTGGATCGACTCGATGCCGGAGCGCACCACCTCGGCGACGTAGGCGCCGTAGGACAGCACCAGCGCCAGCGTGGTCAGCACGAACAGGCTCGAGGTGATGCCCTGCAGCTCCAGGGCAGGGATCCCGAAGGCGCACAGCACCACCACCAACAGGGTCGGAACCCCGCGGAACAGGTCGGTATAGGCCACGGCCAGCAGACGCAGGGGGGTGAGCCAGGGCGACACGGTCTGCCGGGTGACCGCGACCAGGATGCCGACGACCAGGATGAGCGGTTCGGCGATCAGGAACATCTTCACGTTGGTCCAGAAGCCGTCGCGGACCAGCGGGAAGGACGCCTTGGCGTCCGGCCAGGAGAAGAACGTCTCGCGCACCCGCGGCCAGCCCGGTGAGGAGGTGAGCGCCCCGAGGAGGACGCCGAGCACCACGACCGTGACCGCCACAGCCGTCAGTCCACGCCGGCGGCGGAGCCGGCGAGCGACGCTCTCCCGCTCCAGCTGGCGCAGGCTGGGCGACCAGTCGCTCACTGCAGGACGGGGACGTCGACCACGTCGGAGAGCCACTTCTGCTCGAGCTCAGCCAGCGTGCCGTCGTCCTTCAGCGCGGAGACCGCCTCGTTGACGCAGGGCAGCAGCTCGCTGCCCTTGCCCATGAGCAGCCCGAACTCCTCGGGGTCGCCGGAGGGCGAGAACTGCCCGGTGATGGTGGACTTCGGGATCTCCACCGCGGTGATGTAGAACGCCGTCGGCAGGTCGGTGACGATCGCATCGACCTGGCCGTTGAGCAGGGCCTGCTTGGCCGCGTTGGTGTCGTTGAAGACCAGGGGGTCCTGGCTGGGCTGGATGTCCTCGCGGATCGCGGTGAGCGAGGTCGTGCCGGTCTGGGCGCCGAGCCGGAGTCCCGCCAGGTCGGCCAGCGAACCGGCCTTGTCGGCCGTGGTCTTGAGGGTGATCACTGCCTGGGCCGCGGAGTAGTAGCCGTCGGAGAAGTCGACCACCTTCTGGCGGGGCGGCGTGATCGAGATCTGGTTGATGTCGAAGTCGAAGGCCTTCTCGCCGGGGGCGTAGGACTTGTTGAACGGCACCTTCACCCAGGTGACGTCGGCCGCCTCGAGGCCGAGCTGCTCGGCCACCGCGTAGGCGACCGCGGACTCGAAGCCCTTGCCGTTGGTGGGGTCGTCGTCGACGAACCACGGCTCGTAGGCCGGGGAGTCGGTCGCGATGGTCAGGGTGCCGGCAGTGAGCAGGGCGAGCTGGTCGGTCGCACACGAGTCGACCTCGGTCACGGTCTCCGCCTTCTCCTCGGGCGCGCAGGCCAGGAGGGAGAGGGCGATCGGGACGAGGAGCAGGGCAGGCTTCAAGCGCATGGCAGGAATCGTAGGCCCCCGACGGGCTCAGTGGTGACCCTCGTGCATCCGGTGAACCACGGCGTGGCCGCGACCCCTCGCGATCAGCCAGCGGTTGACGGGCACCGTGGCCACGAAGGCGATCGCGAGGGCAGCCGCCAGCGAGACCCAGAAGAGCCCGTCGAGGAGTCCTGCCGCCATGGCACCGGGGACCAGCAGCAGGAAGGCGTTGTCGACCACCTCCATCGTGGCGATGGACACGGTGTCGGAGGCCAGGGCGAGCCGCACCGCGCTCGAGGTGTCGGCGCCGGCGCGGCGTACGCCGATGAAGGTGAGCAGGTAGCCGAAGAAGAAGGCCAACACCACGGCGAGAGCCACGCTCGCCGCGCTGCCCCAGCCCCACCAGGTGCTCAGCACCATGCCCAGCACCTCACCGATGGCACATCCGGTCAGGCAGTGCAGGGTCGCGGTCGTGGCCAATCGCCAGCTCGGGTCCATGGGCTGATCGTATACCCCCCGGGGGTATCACTCAAGCATCTTCGTCGCGACAGGCTTGCAACTCGTTGCATAGCAAGCGACACTGAGCGCATGGCCCTCGAGCACGCTCTCCTCGTCTCGCTCAGCGAGCGGCCGGCATCGGGGCTCGAGCTCACACGGCGCTTCGAGAGGTCGATCGGGTTCTTCTGGGCCGCGACGCACCAGCAGATCTACCGCACGTTGGCGCGGATGGAGGCCGACGGCTGGGTCGACGGCCAGGTCGTCGTCCAGCACGGCCGTCCCGACAAGAAGGTGTACGCCGTCTCGTCCGCCGGCAGTGCCGTCCTCTCGGCCTGGCTGACGACCCCCAGCCCCCAGCCCAACCCACGCAGCGACCTGTCGGTCAAGATGCGTGGCGCCTCCTTCGCCGAGGACCGCGAGGCGGTGCTCGACGTGGTGCGGGCCGACCTGGCCGACCACCGCACCCGGCTGGCCCACTACCGACAGCTCGAGAAGCGCGACTACCCCGAGCCCGAGACCCTCACCGGCCTCGACCTCGACCAGCACCTCGTCCTGCGTGGCGGCATCCGCCTCGAGGAGTTCTGGGTGTCCTGGCTCGAGGAATACCTGCACGCCCACGAAAGGCCCACTCCATGAGCTATCCCCACCTGCTGGCCCCGATCACGATCGGCTCCACGACCCTGCGCAACCGGGTGGTGATGGGGTCGATGCACACCGGTCTCGAGGACCGGGTGTGGGACATCCCGGCGCTGGCGGCGTACTTCGCCGAGCGCGCCGCGGGCGGGGTCGGCCTGATCGTGACCGGTGGCTATGCCCCCAACAAGCGCGGCTGGCTCAAGCCGTTGGGCTCCGAGATGACCACTCGGCTGCAGGCGATGCGGCACCGCGAGATCACCGACGCGGTGCACGAGCACGGTGGCCGCATCGCCCTGCAGATCCTGCACGCGGGGCGCTACGGCTACCACCCGTTCAGCGTCTCGGCGAGCAACCGGCAGTCACCCATCACCCCGTTCAAGCCGCACGCCCTGTCAGCCCGGGCGGTCGACCGCACCGCGTCCGACTTCGCGACGTCGGCGGCGTTGGCGAAGAAGGCCGGCTACGACGGCGTCGAGGTGATGGGGTCCGAGGGCTACCTCATCAACCAGTTCCTCGCCAGCCGTACCAACGACCGTTCCGACCGGTGGGGAGGCACTGCCGAGAAGCGGATGCGCTTCCCCATCGAGATCATCCGCCGCACCCGCGAGCTCGTCGGCCCTGACTTCCTGCTGCAGTACCGCATCTCGCTGCTCGACCTCGTCGAGCACGGCCAGTCGTGGGAGGAGGTCGTCACCCTCGCCAAGGCGCTCGAGGAGGCCGGCGTCGACGTCTTCAACACCGGCATCGGGTGGCACGAGGCCCGGGTGCCGACGATCATCACCCAGGTGCCCCCGGGTGCCTGGCGCTCGGCGACCGCCCGGCTGCGCCCCGAGCTCAGCGTGCCGGTGTGCGCGTCCAACCGGATCAACACCCCCGAGCTCGCCGAGGAGATCCTCGCCGCCGGCGAGGCCGACCTGGTCTCGATGGCCCGCCCCTTCCTCGCCGACCCGGAGTTCGTGACCAAGGCCGCCACCGGGAGGGCCGACGAGATCAACACCTGCATCGCCTGCAACCAGGCCTGCCTCGACCACGTGTTCGCCAACCAGCACGCCTCCTGCCTGGTCAACCCACGCGCCTGCCGCGAGACGACCCTGGTGCTGACCCTCACCCCGCGCCGGCGATCGCTCGCCGTCGTGGGCGCCGGCCCCGCCGGGCTCGCAGCCGCGGTCTCGGCCGCCGAGCGCGGCTTCGCGGTCACCCTGTTCGAGGCGCTCGACCAGCTCGGGGGCCAGTTCCGGCTCGCCATGGCCGTGCCCGGCAAGGAGGACTTCGCCGAGACGCTGCGCTACTACACCCGGCGGCTGGAGGTCCTCGGGGTGGACGTCCGCCTCGACACCCGCGCCGAGGCCGCCGACCTGGCGGCGTACGACGAGGTCGTCGTGGCCACCGGCGTGGTGCCACGACTCGCTGCCTTCCCCGGCAGCGACGACCCACGGGTCGTGAGCTATGCCGACGTGCTGGGCGGACGGGTCACGGTCGGCAGGCGAGTAGCCGTGATCGGCGCCGGCGGCATCGGCGTCGACGTGAGCCACTTCCTGACCCACGACCCCGCCGACACCCTCGAGGACTGGATGCAGCACTGGGGCGTGGGCGACCCGACCCTGCACCCGGGCGGGCTGACCGACAAGAAGCCCCGCGCAGCAGTGCGCGAGGTCACCCTGCTGCAGCGCAAGACCTCGACGATCGGCCGCGGACTCGGCAAGACCTCCGGCTGGGCGCACCGGGCGGTCCTGAAGGACTCCGGCGTCACGATGATCCCGGGAGTCACCTACGAGCGCTTCGACGACGACGGCCTGCACATCACCGTGACCGGCGCCGACGGTTCCCGCACCTCCCGCACGCTGCCCGTCGACCACGTCGTCCTGTGCGCCGGGCAGGAGTCGGTGCGGGAGGTCTACGACGACCTGGTCGGCTCCAGCAGGGCAGGCGCAGCCCACCTGATCGGAGGGGCCGACGTCGCGGCCGAGCTGGACGCCAAGCGAGCCATCGAGCAGGGCACCCGGGTCGTCGCCGCGCTCTGAGCCGCCGGACGGGGCACGATGGCAGCATGCCCCTCGACCTCCGCCGTGCAGCCGACCGGTTCCAGACCGTCGGCGACGGACGCGTGACCCGTCACTCGTTCTCGTTCGGGGAGCACTACGACCCCGCCAACACCACGTTCGGCTCACTGGTGGCCCACAACGACGACCGGGTCGAGCCGGGCCACGGCTACCGCGACCATCCGCATCGCGACCTGGAGATCGTGACCTGGGTGCTCACCGGCGCGCTGACCCACCGCGACGCGTCGGGCGCCAGCGGGATCATCACCCCCGGCCGCGTCCAGCGGATGTCTGCCGGGACCGGCGTCGTGCACTCGGAGACGGTCGCGCCCGACGCGGGTCCGACCCGCTTCGTGCAGACCTGGGTGCGGCCGAGCTCGCCCGGCGGCGCACCGTCGTACTCCTCGGCCCCGGCCTCACCCCGTCCCGACGAGCTCACGCCGCTCGCCTCCGGGGTGAGCCCCCATGCCCTGGTCCGCATCGGAGCAGCGGCCAGCCTGTACGTCGTCGACCTGCACCACCAGGTCAACCTGCCCGACGCCCGGTTGCTCCATGTCTTCGTGGCCTCCGGCTCCGCCCGTCTGGGCGACCTCGACCTGGGCGAGGGTGACGCGGTGCGGATCAGCGACGCTGGGGCGATGTCCCTCACGGCCCCAGGGTTGCCACCCACCCAGCTGCTGATCTGGAGCTTCCAGGAGTCCTCGCGCCGGGTCTGAACCCCAGGATTCACCAGGGTCGGCAGCTCGATTGCTGGGGTTCGCGCACCGTGACTGGCCGACTACCCCAGCAACCCCAACCCCAGTTAGGGGAAAGACCATCACTTTGGACTATTCCCAGTGGTTCGTCGCGCTCAATTGGCCACCCGACTGGTGCATTTCTCCAGGGGTGTCCCTAAGTTGGAGACATGGTGGGGGCCTACGTACTAGAACGCGATACTGAGACCACGATTTTGAGCAAGCTGATCTCCCAAGCCGCTAGCGGCCGGGGCAGCTTGGTGGCTATAGAAGGGCCGGCGGGGATCGGAAAAACCCGTCTTCTGGCTCATGCTCGGCAACTTGCTACCAACTCCGGTTGGCGGGTGCTGGACACACGATGCACACCGATGAGCAGTGCCATCGGCAACTGCGTGCTGCGCGATTGGTTCGGACCGATGGCGCATCGCGCCGGGGCGGGTGTCCACCCGTTCAGCGGTCCTGGCCGCGCGCTGTTCGAGCTTGCCGACGGGCACGACCGCTCCATCGGCGACCTGACGTACGCCGTGCGGTGGGTGCTGGAGGACCTCACGTCCGACCAGCCGATGCTGCTGGTCGTCGACGACCTCCAGTGGGCCGACACGGCCTCGGTGGAGTCGCTCGACCTGCTCGCCACGGCGCTCCAGCAGCTGCCGTGCCTGGTCGTCTTCACGGTGCGCTCCGGCGAGCCCGTCGCGTCCTCCGAGTCACTCAACCGGCTCCTGGCTGCCAGCACCGTGCTGAGCCCGGCGCCGCTGTCTCGTGAGGCCGTCGCCGAGCAGGTCCGGGCCGTCCGGCCACGTGCCGGCGACGCCGAGATCGACGCCGTCCACCGCAACTCCGGTGGCGTGCCGTTCTTCGTCAACGAGCTCATCTCCGACACCAACGGCACGCCCGACGCCGTCGTCGGTTCGATCACCGGCCGGCTGAGCCGGCTCAACCCGACCGCGACCATCACCGCTCGCGCGGTGTGTCTGCTCGGGTCCCAGGCCAGTGTCGGTCTCGTGGCCGCCCTGACCGGACATCCGCTGGCTTCGGTCGCCGACGACATCTCGACGCTCGTCGCCGCCCAGATCCTGACGCCCAACGGCGGACACCTCCGGGCGACTCACCCGCTGATCGCGGCCGCCGTGCTGGCGCCGATGACGGCTCACGAGTCCTCCGAGCTGCACCACCGCGCTGCCCAGGTGCTGAAGGGCCGCGGGGCTGCCCGCTCGGTGATCGCGACACACCTGCTGCACACGCTGCCCGGCGCAGACGCCGACATCCGTGAGCGGCTGCGCGAGCAGGGCGAGCTGTCCCTGACCCAGGGTGCCCTCGAGCAGGCCAGCGGCTTCCTGTCGCGGGCTCTGGCAGAGGGCCCGATCACCTCCGACGACGTCGACCTGATGTCGGCGACCGCCCGTGCGCTCGCCGGCCAGCGGTTGCTCGACGAGGCCCTGGCGATGTGGGAGCGGGCCACCGACCTCGCCGACGACGACATCACCCGCGACCGGCTCCGCGCCGAAGCAGGCGACGCCCTGATGGTCGCTGGTCGCCACCTCGATGCCCAGGATGCGCTCGGCACCGGCCGCGACCCCGACTCCGGTCGGCAGCGGCTGTTCGCGCGGATGGTGCTGGCGGGTCTCCTCAACGGAGTCTCGCTCGACTATCTCCGCACCCAGGTCAGCGAGGTGCTGGCCAAGCCGCCGCTCGGGGAGACCCAGGAGGAGCGACTGAGCCTGGCCGCAGCCTCGGTGGTGCTCACGTTCGAGTGCCAGGACGGCGAGCGCGCCCGCGATCTCGCGATCCGGGCCATCGGCAACGGCGCCATGCTGCAGGACGAGAGTGCCGAGGGCACGATGCTCTACCTCGCCACCAGCGTGCTGCACTGGATGTCGGCCTTCAGCGAGGGTGACGCCATCCTCACCTCGGCCATCGACGACGCTGCCTCCCGCAACGCGTCCATGACGTTGGCGACGGCATCGCTGTGCCGCGGCAACATCCGGATGCACATGGGCATGATCTCCGAGGCGATCGTCGACCTCGAGGCGGCCCTGGCCCAGCGCACCCACGGGTGGAACGCCTTCATGGCGCCCCTGCTCGCGGCGCTGGTCGAGTGCCGGATCGCCCGTGGTGAGCTCGACCGGGTCGCGGACCACCGCGACGAGCTGGAGGAGCTCACCCACGCACCAGGTCTCACCGGCGCGTTCGCGACGTACGCCTTGGCCGACCTGGCCGCAGCGCACGCCGAGCACGAGCAGGCCGCGCACCTCTACGCCCAGGTCGGTCGTCTCGTCGACGGCCGCATGGACAACCCGGCGATCCTGCCCTGGCGTGCCGGCGAGGCGCTGTCACGGATCCGGATGGGTCAGCCCCGCGAGGCCGTCAACCTGGCTCGTGAGAACGCCGCTCGCGCTCGCGCCTTCGGTGGGCCCTACGCCGTCGCCCAGGCGCTGCGCACGCTCGCAGCCGTCGACGCGACCGGTGACCGGGTCGGCATGCTGCGCGAGGCCCTGGCCGCGCTCCAGCAGACGCAGGCGCCGCGGCTCGAGGCTCAGGTCGCCACCGACCTGGCCGGGATGCTGCTGCTGACCCAGGGCATGGGCGACACCCGTGAACCGGTCGTCCTGCTGCGCCGGGCCGAGTCGTACGCCGCCTTCCAGGAGCTGCGACCGCTCAGCGACCGGGTGCACCGCATCCTGGAGCGGATCGGCGAGCCGGTGAAGCGATCGACCACGGAGAACCTGACGTCCCTGACCGCGTCGGAGCGACGGGTGGCCGACCTGGCAGCCTCGGGTCTCTCCAACCGACAGATCGCTCAGCAGCTCTTCGTCACCGTCAAGGCCGTCGAGTGGCACCTGTCCAACGTCTACCGCAAGCTCGGCATCCGTTCGCGCACCCGCCTTCCCGGGCTGCTGAACGTGCCCAGCCCGCGGGGATCGCTGAGCCAGCGCGCGGTCTGACGCGCTGGTTGGTTCATCAAGGTATGCAGCACAACCAACAGTTCCCACGGTCAATTGGCCGTGGGAACTGTTGGTTGACCTGCATACCGTGGTGAAACTGTGACAGGCGGGGCTACTTCTTGTCGCGCCACTTCCGCTCGAAGGGCAGTCGCCAGGCGCGTGGAGCGATGAGCTGGTGGATCTGGTTGGGTCCCCACGAGCCATCGGGGTAGGTGCGCACCGGAGGAAGGTTGTCGAGCAGCGGCTGGGAGATCTCCCAGAGCCGCTCGACACCGTCGGCGGTGGTGAACAGGGTGTGGTTGCCCTTGACGGCGTCGAGGATCAGGCGCTCGTAGGCCTCCAGGACCGAACCCGACCAGGCGCTCTCCTCGACGGAGAACTGCATCGACAGCTTGTCGAGGCGGAAGTCGGGGCCGGGGCGCTTGCCGTAGAACGACAGCGACATCTTGGAGGAGTCGGCGAGGTCGAAGGTGAGGTGGTCGGGGCCGTTCTGCCCGATGCCCGACCCCTCGGGGAACATCGACTGGGGTGGCTCCTTGAAGGCGATCGAGATGATCCGCTGGCCCTCGGCCATCTTCTTGCCGGTGCGGAGGTAGAAGGGCACGTCGGCCCACCGCCAGTTGTCGACGAAGCAGCGCAGCGCGATGAACGTCTCGGTCTCCGAGCCCGAGGCGACGCCCGGCTCCGACTGGTAGGAGTCGTACTGGCCACGGACCACGTCGACCGGCTGGATGGGCAGCATCGAGCGGAAGACCTTGTTCTTCTCGACCGTGATGGCGTCGGGGTCGAGGCCGGTGGGCGCCTCCATGGCGGTGAACGCCAGCACCTGGAACAGGTGGGTGACCACCATGTCGCGGTAGGCGCCGGTGGCCTCGTAGAACTCGGCGCGGGACTCCAGGCCCAGCTTCTCCGGTACGTCGATCTGGACGTGGTCGATCATGTTGCGGTGCCAGATCGGCTCGAAGAGCCCGTTGGCGAACCGGAAGGCCAGGATGTTGAGGGCGGCCTCCTTGCCCAGGAAGTGGTCGATGCGGAAGATCTGGGTCTCGTCGAACACGGCGTGCAGCGCGGCGTTGAGCACCTTGGCCGACTCGAGGTCGGTGCCGAACGGCTTCTCCATGATGATGCGGGTGCCCTCGACGAGGCCCGCCTCACCCAGCGTGGAGATCACCGCGAGCGCGGCCTTGGGTGGCACCGAGAGGTAGGCCAGACGGTTCTGCGGTTCGGCCAGACCCGCCTCCGCCTCGGCCAGGCCGGACGTCAGGTTGTCCACCGTGGGCGGACCGGCCCAGAAGAGCCGCTTGGCGAACTCGTCCCAGTCACCCTGGGTGACCTCGTCGCCGTGCTCGGTGACGGCGGCGTGGGCGAACTCGATGAACGAGTCACGGGTGTGCTCCTCGAGCGACGTGCCGAGCACCTGCATGTTGGGCAGCAGGCCCGAACGCAGCAGGTGCAGCAACCCGGGGAGCAGCTTGCGCTTGGACAGGTCGCCCGTCGCTCCGAACAGGATCACCGTCGTCGGCGGCCCCGGCGTACCGAGCGGGTGCTTGCCCGAGGCTGTGTCTCTCTTTGCCATGTCATCGACCATGATCCAACCTTGTCACGCGAGCGGCTCAGGCGCATTGCGCCGAGGTTACGACGTCGAGATGCCAACGTACTTGGTCTCGAGATACTCATCTATCCCGTCGAACCCGCCTTCGCGGCCGAAGCCGCTGGCCTTCATCCCCCCGAACGGTGCGGCCGGGTTGGAGAGCAGACCGGAGTTGATGCCGACCATGCCGTACTCCAGTCCCTCGGCGATCCGGAGCGCCCGGTCGAGGTCGGCGGTGAAGAAGTAGGACGCGAGGCCGTACTCACTGTCGTTCGCGCGAGCCAGCGCCTCCTCGTCGGTGCGGAAGGTGGTGATCGGCGCCACCGGGCCGAAGATCTCCTCCCGGTTGATCCGGGCATCGGCGGGTACGTCGACCAGCACGGTGGGCGGGTAGAAGTGTCCGGGCCCATCGACAGCAGTGCCGCCCACGACCAGCCGGGCCCCGTCGCTGACAGCGTCGGACACCAGTCCGGACACGGAGGTGACAGCCTTCGCGTCGATCAGGGGGCCGACATCGGTGCCCTCGTCCTGGCCACGACCCACGGTGAGCGCGCCCATCCGGGCAGCCAGCTTGTCGGCGAACTCCTCGGCCACCGACTCGTGCGCCAGGAACCGGTTGGCCGCCGTGCAGGCCTCACCCATGTTGCGCATCTTGGCGATCATGGCGCCGTCGACGGCAGCATCGATGTCGGCGTCCTCGAACACCAGGAACGGGGCGTTGCCGCCGAGCTCCATCGAGAGACGCTGCAGCTTGTCAGCCGACTGGGCGACCAGGATCTTGCCGACCGTGGTCGACCCGGTGAAGCTCACCTTGCGCAGCCGGTCGTCGGCCATCAGGGCGGCCGACACGGCGGGCGACGTCCGCGTGGTGATGACGTTGAGCACCCCGGGGGGCAGGCCGACCTCGTGGAGGACCTCTGCCAGCTTGAGCATGGTCAACGGAGTGAGCTCGGCCGGCTTGACCACCATCGTGCAGCCGGCTGCGATCGCCGGCCCGATCTTGCGGGTGCCCATCGCCAGCGGGAAGTTCCACGGCGTGATGAGCAGGCACGGGCCGACCGGCTGGCGCATCGTGACCAGGCGGCTGTTGCCGGCCGGCGCGGTCAGCCACGTGCCGGTGACCCGCACGGCCTCCTCGGCGAACCAGCGGAAGAACTCCGCGCCGTAGGCGACCTCGCCCTTGGCCTCGGCCAACGGCTTGCCCATCTCGAGGCTGATCAGCTTGGCGAAGTCGTCAGCCTGCTCGGTGATCGCCTCGAACGCGCTGCGCAGGATCTCGCTGCGCACGCGCGGCGCGGTGGCCGCCCACCCGGCCTGGGCCGCGACGGCGGCGTCGAGCGCGTCCATGGCGTCGACGGCGGAGCCGTTGGCGACCGAGTCGATGGTGGAGCCATCGGCCGGGTCGAGTACGTCGAATCGTTCACCGCTGCGCGCCGGGCGCCATTCACCGTCGATGTAGAGGTCCATGGCGACATGTTTGCACGTCCAGGGCCTTCGCACCTCACGGCACCCGACGTCATCAGGGCACGTCGTACCTCAGGGTGAAGGAGCCCGAACCGGAGTAGGACAGGACCCTCCAGCGATAGGTGCCCGAGGCGGCGTTGTAGCTGATGTTCTCCGTCGCCGTGGCGCCGAGGCTGGTCGCCACGTTGCTCCACGAGCCACCCCTCTTCCGCTGCAGGTAGAGGTCGAAGTCGACCCCGCTCGGGCCGGTCAGGCACCCGACGATCGCCCCTGCCGCCGCCGTGAACCCGGTGGTGGAGGGCTGATAGCTGGACGCGCCGTTGCTCAGCGTGCCCGTGGCGGTGACCTCGCTGCACACCCCGCCTGCACCCGTGATGGTCCAGGTGAAGGTCGTGGAACCGGCCGCACCGGTGCTGTCGGTCGCGGTGACCGTCACCGACGCGGTGGTGGCGGCGTTCGGCGTACCCGAGATCAGACCGGTCGAGGAGTTGATCGACAGGCCGGCCGGCAGACCGGTGGCGCTGTAGGTCAGCGTCTCGCCGGCTGCCGAGTCGGTGGCCGTGATCTGCAGGCTGGTCGCGGTGCCTGTGGCGCCGCTCTGGGCACCGGGGTTGGTGACGGTGACGGTGTTGTTGGACGTCGAGCAGGTCGGGTCGGCCGCCTGGGCGGGCACGCTCACGGCGTTCCACGCCGCCTTGACGGTGTTGAACTCGGCGCAGCTGCCCGGGTAGAGGTTCTTGGCCGCGGTCAACGTCCAGGTGCGGTACTTGAGGTACGACGAGCTGGTCGTCTTCATCAGCATCGCGCCGTAGAGGATCTTCCCGGCACTCTGGATGCCGAGCCCGGAGATCGTGCTGCCATCACACGTGGGGCTGGTCGGCGACCCGTTGCTCGGGTTGGAGCCCTCGGCCACGAGGTAGAACCAGTGGTCACCCGGGCCGGCTGCTGCATGCACCTCGGCCGAGGGGATCGAGCTCGAGTAGCAGGCGGGATCTCCGACGGCAGCCGGGTTGTACATGTTGCGGATCGGGCCGGTGCCCACCAGGTTGACCTCTTCGCCGACCAGGTAGTCCGGAGGGTCGTAGGCGGCGGCCTCGTTGGCGTAGGCCTCCGTGAGCGCGCCGAAGGCGTCGCCGATGAACTCCTGGGTGCCGTTGTTGGAGATCGCGCCCGGCGTGGTGTTGTCGACGCCGTGGCCGTACTCGTGGCCGACGATGTCCAGCGAACCGATCCAGTGGCCGGACAGGTTCTTGCCGATCTGGACCTGGTTGCCGTCGTAGTAGGCGTTCTGGTCGTTGAGGCCGACCCGCGTCGGGACCCAGGTGCCGGAGCCGTTCATGCCGCTGCGGCCGAGCCAGTCGGTCAGCATCGCCTTCATGACCTGGGTGGAGTAGAACGCGTCGACGCAGCCGGTCTCCCGGTTGGTCGCGTCACCGTTGCCCCACAGGTCGTCCGAACCGGTGTAGGTCACGCTGCCCGTGGAGTTCTGGCACACGCGCGAGGTGGTCGCCGGGTCCTTCAGGGAGTACGTCGTGCCCGAGAGGCTGGTGTTCAGCGGCAGCGGGTTGGGGCCGTTGTAGACGCCCGTGCCCTGACCGGACAGCACGTGCTCGGTGCTGCCCAGCAGCTTGCCGGTGCGCGCATCGACGTACACCGTCAGGCTCGAGGGTGCCGTGCCCTGGGAGCCGGTGACGCGGGTCTGCCAGGCGAGGTGCGAGCCGCCCTGCTGCCAGACGACCAGGCGGGTGGTGCCGGTCGTGGTGGTGCGGGTCAGCTGGCCGCGCGAGGTGGCGACCGCGGTCGACTTCGCGACTCGGGGGGTGATGCTGGCCAGGGCGGTCGCGCGACGCTGGGCCACCGAGGTGGTGATGACCTGGCCCTGCTTGTCGGTGACGACGACGAAGTCGCCGCCGATCACCGGCAGGCCGCGGTAGGTCCGCGTGTAGGGCGCGTACTGCAGCCCGTGGGAGGAGATCACCGGCTTGGCCGTAAAGCTGTCGGCCGAGCCGATCTTCAGCTGGGGGGCGCGGCTCGTGATGAGACGCCGCGAGGTGGTGCGCGCCAGGGTCTTGGCGTCGCCGTCCTTGCTCGCGGACTTCACCGAGCGCTGCTGGACCTGGGCATCAGCACTGGCCGGGATCGCGGCCAGGGCTGAGACAGCCAGCACCGTGGCGATGGCGCCACCCAGATATTTCCTCTTCATAGGTCAGGACACTCTTCCTCGAGACGGCAGGCCCGATCGGGGGCCGGCACGGGTGAGGTCGCCCGAGATGGCGGGCGGCCGGATCGAAGCGTCGCCCTCCGGCCGCAGGAGGGTCAACGCATGGCCTCCCTCATGTTCGTGCAATGCACAAAGATGTGCCCCGGCCGGCCTCACTCCACCGTGACGGACTTGGCCAGGTTGCGCGGCTTGTCGATGTCGTGGCCCAGTCGCAGGGCCGCGTGGTAGGCCAGCAGCTGCAGCGGGATGGTCAGCAGGATCGGGTCCAGCTCAGGCTCGTTGGCCGGGATGTCGACCCTGGTCACCGTCACGTCGCCCAGGTCGACGCCGGGGTGGGTGATCACCACCAGGGGTCCCAGCCGCGCCCCGATCTCGTGCAGCGCGGCCACGTTGCGGCCCGCCAGCTCGTCGTCGGGGACGATAGAGACCGTCGGCACCTCGGGGCTGATCAGGGCCAGCGGACCGTGCTTGAGCTCCGAGGTCGGGTAGGCCTCCGCGTGGCGGTAGGAGATCTCCTTGAACTTCTGGGCGCCCTCCCGGGCCACCGGGAACCCACGGACCCGTCCGACGAAGAACAGCGACTCCGCTGCCGACAGCCTCGCCGCGATCTCCGCAAGGTCGTCCTCCTGCTTGAGGATCTCCTCGATCTGAGCCGGCAGCCGCTGGAGGCCGGCGATGAGCCGCTTGCCGTCGGCCACCGACAGGTCGCGGACCCGGCCGAGATGCAGGGCCAGCAGCGCGAACCCGAGGAACATGTTGGTCAGCGCCTTCGTGCTGGCGACCGCCACCTCAGGACCGGCGTGCAGGTAGATGCCACCGTCGCACTCGCGGGCGATCGCCGAGCCGACCACGTTGACCAGGCCGATGACCCGGCCACCCTTGCGGCGGATCTCCTGCACCGCGAGCAGGGTGTCGATGGTCTCCCCCGACTGGCTCACCGCGACGTAGAGGGTGTCCGGCTCGATGACGGGGTTGCGATACCTGAACTCGCTCGCCGGCTCGGCGTCGGACGGCACCCGAGCCAGCTCCTCGATCAGGGCTGCTCCCATCTGGCCCACGTAGTAGGCCGAGCCACAGCCGAGGATCTTGACCCGGCGTACTCCTCTGCTCTCTCGGGCGTCGAGGTCGATGCCACCGAGGTGGGCCGTCCCGAACCGCTCGTCGAGGCGGCCGCGCAGCATCCTCTCGGCAGCCGCCGGCTGCTCGAGGATCTCCTTGTACATGAACGACTCGTGGTCGCCGGCGTCGTAGGACGCCGGGTCGATGTCGAGCTCGGTGACGTTGTTGCGGACCGTGCTCGCGCCCTCGCGGGTGCTCGACGTGGTGAAGCCACTGGCCGTGAGCGTGGCGAGCTGGCCGTCGTCGAGGTGGGCGACGGTGGTCGTGTAGCGGACCAGGGCGGCGAGGTCGGAGGCGACGTGCATCTCCTTCTCGCCCACTCCGATGATCAGCGGCGAGCCGTTGCGGGCCACCACGATGCGGTCCGGGAAGTCGGCGTGCACCACGGCGAGGCCGTAGGTCCCCTCGATCCGGGCCAGCGTCTCGCGCACCCTGTCCTCGAGGGTGGCGGCCTGGCTGTGGGCGATCAGGTGGGCCAGCACCTCGGTGTCGGTGTCGGACACCAGGTCGACCCCGGCGTCGCCCAGCTCGGCGCGAAGGGCTGAGGCGTTGTCGATGATCCCGTTGTGCACCACCGCGACCTTCCCGTCCGCTGACTGGTGGGGGTGCGCGTTGACGTCGTTGGCCGGCCCGTGGGTCGCCCACCGGGTGTGGCCGATGCCGATCTTGCCCCCGAAGCGCTTGGGGAGCGGGATGTCGCGAACCCTCCCTGCCTGCTTGGCCACGCGTACGCCGCCCGGGCCGAGCACCGCCACCCCAGCGGAGTCATAGCCGCGGTGCTCGAGCCTGGTCAGCCCCTCGAGCAGGAGGGGAGCGGCCTGCTGGCCGCCGATGTAGCCGACGATTCCGCACATGGTGAGTCCTAGCCGTAGATGAGGCGGCGCAGCTGCCGCTCGGTCAGTGGGGGCGCCGAGACGAGCCGCTCGCTCAGCTCGGCCTGCAGGCGGGCGAAGATCTGGGGGTTCTTCATGCCGTAGGTCTGCAGGTGGGCGTGCCGCCGGCGGACGTAGTCCTCCACGCTCTCGGCGTGGAAGGCGAGCACGTCGCCGATCACGCGCTCTGCCTCGGCGGTGGTCAGACCGGTGCTCCGACCACGCGGTCGACGAGGTCGGGATCAGCGGGCACGTCACTGAGAATGGGCCATCAGGGTCGCGGATGGCAATTTCTTGCCCGAATTCGGGCACAGATGCAACCCGCCACTAGGCATGGCGGGTGAATCCACGCCTCGTGGACGTGGCGGTCGGTCAGGCTGCGTGCGGGTTGGGCTTGGCTGCGACGGCGGCCGCCGAGGACCAGCGGGCCTCCATGCGCACCCGGCCGTCGTCGCCGCGGACGGCGACCCACGTCATCGTCAGATCGGCCTTCGACTGCTGGTGGTTGCGCATGAGACACCTTCCGTTCATCTTCTGTTCACCTTCAGTGTGCCACCTGGTCGCCTAAAATGCCAACGAATCCCCACATGGGGGGGTCAATCCACCCCGACACGCCCGGATTGTCCCCACAGGTACGGCGTTTCGGACACTATCGGCCGAACTCGCACCCCACTCAGGGGCTCAGGAGGCGAGGCCAGCCCGGGGTGCGCGGGGAACCGGGATCTTCACAGGGGCCACCACGCGCGCGGTGAACGACACGATCTGCTCGATGGCGGCCATCCCCTCCGGCAGCAGGTCGGCCATCACGGGGAAGGCGTGCACCTGGCCCTCCCAGATGTGGAGCTGGACCGGGACCCCGGCCTTGTCGAGGCGCTCGGTCATCAGCTCGGCGTCGTAGCGCAGGACCTCGTCGGCGGCGCACATCATCAACACCGGTGGAAGGCCACGCAGGCTCGCGTTGACCGGGGACCGCGCGGGGTCGATCTCGGTGGTGCCGGTCACCAGGTGGGCCACTCGCTGGAGTCGGTGGGCCGGGATGAAGTCGTCACGCCGGGCGTTGCGGTGGCGGCGCCGACTGGTGTTGTCGAACTCCAGCCACGGCGACAGGGCCACGATGCCGGCCAGCCGGACCCCGTCGGCGACTGCCGCCAGGGCGACAGCGAAGGCGAGGTGACCGCCGGCCGAGTCGCCGGCCACCACGATCCGCTCGGGCTCGATGCCCCGCTCGATCAGCCAGTTCACGGCGGCGACGCAGTCGGCGATGCTGGTGTCGACGTGGCCCCGCCCGTGTTGACGGTAGGCGACCGAGAGGACGGGCAGGCCCGTCCCCTGGGCCACGCGCTCGGCGATGCGGCGGTGGGTGCCCAGCCCACCCATCACGAAGGCGCCTCCGTGGAAGTAGACGATCGCACCGCGGGCGGAGTCGGTGGTCGAGGCGGTGATCAGCTCGGCGGCCCAGTCGCCCCCGTCGACGGCCTCGACCTGGGTGCCCGGAAGTCGAGGCAGGGCGCGCATGCCGACGTCGAGAAGGTTGAGCAGCGGAGCCGCGAACCCGACGGACGGCCACAGGCCCAGGGCTGGGCGGACGACGGCGCGGGAGCCGAGCCGGACCAGGCGGGAGCGGTGGCTGGAGCGCGGGTGCACCTCGATCACTGTCAGTCCTCCTCGCTCTCCGTTGAGCCGCCGCGTGACTGTAACCGAGATTGTTCCCCCGGTCACCCCTTCGCAAACCTGCCCGAACGGATGGTTGCGGCCCCAGAATCGTCAAGCGGGCGTGGGGATTCTCGGTTGTCACGATCCAATCGCAGCTGGCCGGGGGCGGTCGGGTTCAATGGTCGGATGACCGAGCTGCGAGCCGACTGCGCCAGCTGCGCCGGACTCTGCTGCGTGGCATTGCGGCTGACTCGCTCGGCAGACTTCCCCGTGGACAAGCCCGCGGGAGAGCCGTGCGAGCACCTGGAGACCGACCTCAGGTGCGGCATCCACGACACGCTCCGCGACCGCGGCTACCGCGGGTGCACGGTCTTCGACTGCTTCGGCGCCGGACAGGCCGTCACCCGGGCCTGGGTCGGCCCCGACTGGCGCGAGGACGCCGAGGCGGGCCGCCGCATGTTCGCCGTCTTCGGCGTGGTGCGTGCCCTCCACGAGCTGAGCTGGCTGCTGGAGCGGGCCAGCAGGCTCCCCGAGGCGAGCAGTCTGGCCGCCGACCTGGACCGCGTCAGCACGCTCACGCGCGAGCTCGCCGCGCAGGACGCCGCGTCCCTGGCGGCGTACGACGTCACAGCGCACCGCGGTCGGGTCAACGCGCTGCTCCGGCAGGCCAGCGCGCTGGCCCGGGCCGGGACCGGTGGGCCCGAGCTGTCGGGAGCCGACCTGGTCGGCCGCGACCTGCGCTCGAGGGTCCTCGTCGGTGCGGGTCTGCGCGGTGCGCTGCTCACCGGGGCCGACCTGCGCGGGCTCGACCTGTCCCGGGCCGACGTGACCGGTGCCGATCTGCGGGCCGCGGACCTGCGCGGGACCGACCTGCGCGAGACGCTGTTCGTGTCGCAGGCCCAGCTCGATGCCGCTCGCGGAGACGCCTCCACCCGCCTGCCGCTCGGTCTCGGCGTACCGTCGTGGTGGACGGCCGACGGGTAGGTGTTCCTAGAATCCCGGCCATGAGCCAGACCCAGCACCATCATCGTGTCCGGATGACCGGCCGAGACCCAGGTCAGCACCATCGCGCGGCCACGTCGCTGGAGCTGATGTTCGACCTCACCTTCGTGATCGCCTTCGGCACCGCGGCCGACGAGCTGGCCCACGCGCTGGCCGCGGACCACGTCGGCACCGGCATCGTGGGGTTCCTCTTCGCGACGTTCGCCATCTCGTGGGCCTGGATCAACTTCTCCTGGTTCGCCTCGGCCTATGACACCGACGACTGGATCTACCGCCTCACCACCATGGTCCAGATGGTCGGGGTGCTGATCCTGGCACTGGGGCTGCCCGACATGTTCGAGTCGCTGGAGCACGGAGAGCACGTCGACAACACCGTGATGGTGCTGGGGTACGTCGTGATGCGAGTGCCGATGGTCGCGCAATGGGCCCGGGCAGCAGCGCAGGACCCGACCCGCCGCCGCTCCTGCCAGATCTTCATCATCACCATCCTCACAGCGCAGGTCGGCTGGATCGCCCTGCTGCTGGCTGACACCGGGATCGCGACCATGTTCGGGTTCGCCGGGCTCCTGGTGCTGATCGAGCTCGCCGGGCCGGTCATCGCCGAGCGGCGCGTCAGCGAGACCCCGTGGCATCCCCACCACATCGCCGAGCGCTACGGCCTGCTCGTGATCATCGCCCTCGGGGAGGGGCTGCTGGGCACCATGGCCTCGCTGTCGGCCATCGTCGGACCCAACGGCCCCGGCTGGTCCGTGGACGTCGCCGTCCTCGGCCTGGCCGGCACGGCCTTGACGTTCGGCATGTGGTGGGTCTACTTCACGGTGCCCAGTGGCGAGGTCCTGTCGGTCCGCCGGGACCGGTCCTTCGGGTGGGGCTACGGCCACATCCCCCTGTTCGGGGCCACGGTCGCGGTCGGGGCCGGGCTTCACGTCGCGGCGTACTTCATCGAGCACCACAGCGAGCTGGGGGTCACCGGCACCGTGCTGACCGTGGCGCTGCCCGTGGCCGTCTACCTGCTGCTGGTCTTCGGGCTCTACTCGCTGCTCACCCGATCCGTCGACCCGTTCCACCTGCTCCTGGTCGCCCTGTCAGCAGCGGTGATCGCGGCGTCGCTCCTGCTCGCGTCGGCCGGTCTCTCGATGCAGTGGTCGATCGCGGTGCTGGCCCTGACCCCGTGGGTGACCGTGGTCGGCTACGAGGTGGCCGGCCACCGGCACAACGCCGACGTACTGGCCCGGCTGTAGGCCCCGACCGGTGAGCTGACCGTAAGCCCCTTTTCCCCGGATATCCGGATTCCTGCACCCCTCAGAAGCGGGCGCCGAGCTCGCGGGAGATGTTGCGGGCCGCCTCGCGGAGGTGCTGGAGCACGGCGTCGTGGTTGTCCTCGCCGGACGCGAGGACGACGGAGAGCGCAGCCACGGCCTCGCCGTCCCGGTCGGTCACGGGCATCGCGAGCGACACCTCCCCCAGCACGGCCTCCTCACGCTCGAGGGCATATCCCTGGGCAAGCACCTCGGCGAGCTCGCTGCGCAACGCGTCGGCTTCGATGACGGTCTCGGCGGTGAGGCTGCGCAGCGGCCCGTGCTCGAGCACCGCGGTCAGGAACTCCTCGTGATGCGCCATCAGGACCTTGCCCAGGGCTGAGGCGTGCGCCGGGATCGTCACTCCGGTCTCCGGCATCTGCCGGCTCCCGTCGGGGCGCGGCTCGTGATGGATGACGATCACCTCGTGGAAGAACTCCACGCCGAGGCGGACGGCGAGCCCGGTCCGCGTGCTCAGGTCGCCCGTCCAGCGCATCGCCCGTGCTCGGACGTCGAGCGTGTCCAGGTAGACGTTGGAGAGCTGCAACAGGGTCGGGCCCAGCATGTAGCGGGACCCGTGCGGCTCCTGGACGACCAGACCGTGCGCCTGCAGCGACTTCACGATGCCGTGCACGGTCGACGGTGGCAGCCCGAGGCGCGACCCGAGCTCGGTGATGCCCAGGTGCCGCGACCCCTGCAGGGCGCGGAGTACACCGGCGGCGCGGTCGATGGCCTGGATCACGGGCTGACCACGCGTGGAACTGCCAGGCACGTCACGGCGACGGAGGAGGGGCACACGCGAGTCAGTATGGCCCCTTCGACTTGCTTTCACGAAAACTCTTGACATTCTCCGCGTTTCCGAGCAGTGTTCGACATTGTCGAAAGTGATTCGGATCACAGGGAGCAAGCATGGATGAGAACAGCACGATGCAGAAACTGGTCGCCGAGTTCCTCGGGACCGCCTTCTTGGTCTTCGTCGGAGTGGGCTCGGTCCCTGCCCTGCTGTTGGTCAACAAGGCAAACGGCTCGACGTTCAGCGGTTCGGACCTCGGGATCATCTCGTTGGCCTTCGCCACGATCGTGATCGTCACGGTCTACGTCTTCGGTTACATCTCCGGCAACCACATCAACCCAGCGGTGACGCTCGGCCTCGCGGTGACCGGCAAGTTCCCCTGGGCCTCGGTCCCGGGATACCTCACGGCGCAGGTGCTCGGTGCGACCGCCGGCGCCCTCACCATCGTCGGGGTGCTGGGCAAGCCGGCCAGCGACATCGGGCTCGGCGTGGCCAGCTATGCAGACCCGGTCTCCTGGTACCAGGCCTTCTTCGCCGAGTTCATCGGAACCTTCCTGCTCGTCTTTGCCGTCTTCGGCGTGATCTACCGCAAGGCCGCCCCCGGCTGGGCCGGCCTCGCGATCGGGATGGTGGTCTTCGCCGCCATCATCCCCGTGGCGCCCGCGACCGGCGCGTCGATCAACCCGGCCCGCACCACCGGCCCGATGCTGGTGCAGCAGCTGATGGGCGCCGACGTCCAGTGGTCGCAGTGGCCCGTCTACATCGTTGCCGAGCTGTTGGCCGGAGTTGCGGCCGCTGTGCTGTTCGGCATCGTGGGACACACCCAGTCCGATCGGATCGAGAGCTCGATCCCCGCCGTGGCCTCGGAGGTCTGAACCATGAAGAAGCTCATCAACGATCCTGTCAACGTCCTCGCCGAGGCTCTGCGCGGAGTCGAGGCCGCCCACCCCGACCTTCGAGTCGACCACACCCACCGGATCATCTACCGGGCCGAGGCCAAGGCCTCCGGGAACGTGGCCCTGATCTCCGGGGGCGGCTCGGGACACGAGCCGCTGCACGGCGGCTTCGTCGGCCCCGGCATGCTCGACGCCGCCTGCGCGGGTGAGGTGTTCACCTCACCCACCCCCGACCAGATGGTCGAGGCGACCACCGTCGTCGACCGCGGAGCCGGGGTGCTGCACATCGTCAAGAACTACACCGGCGACGTGATGAACTTCGAGATGGCCGGAGAGCTGGCCGCCGAGAGCGGGGTCAAGGTCGCCACCGTCGTGACCAACGACGACGTGGCGGTCAAGGACTCGACCTGGACCGCCGGCCGACGTGGCGTGGGCGTGACCGTGCTCCTCGAGAAAATCGTCGGCGCAGCCGCCGAGACCGGCCGCGACCTCGACTCGGTCCATGCGCTGGCTGAGCGCGTCAACGCCAACGGTCGGTCGATGGGGATGGCCCTGACGAGCTGCACCGTGCCCTCGGTCGGCAAGCCGACCTTCGAGCTTCCCGAGGACCAGATGGAGATCGGCGTGGGGATCCACGGCGAGCCCGGCCGGCACCGCGAGCCGCTCACCGGGGCGGCAGGCATCGCCCGACAGCTCGTCGAACCGGTGCTGGAGGATCTCGACTTCAGCGGTGGACCGACCATCGCGATGCTCAACGGGATGGGCGGGACTCCCCTCATCGAGCTCTATCTCCTGTACGGCGAGGTCGCCGCCCTCCTCGAGGCCGCCGGCGTCCGCGTGGCCCGGTCGCTGGTGGGCAACTACATCACCTCGCTGGACATGGCGGGAGCCTCCATCACCCTGCTCGCCGCCGACGAGGAGATGCTCGGCCTGTGGGATGCTCCCGTGAGGACCGCTGGACTCCGATGGGGAGTGTGACCGTGACGCAGACCGTGACGCTGGACCAGCTGGTGGCTTGGATGGCCGGGTTCCGGGACGCGGTCCACCGGGAGTGCACCTATCTCACCGAGCTGGACTCCGCCATCGGGGATGCCGACCACGGCACCAACCTCACCCGCGGCATGGATGCGGTGATGGTGGCGCTCGAGGCGCCGCCCGGCACTGCGCAGGAGCTGCTCAAGTCCATCGGGATGACGCTGGTCGGCTCGGTGGGCGGGGCGAGCGGACCCCTCTACGGGACGTTCTTCCTGCGGGCTGCGGCGTCGGTCGGGGCGGTCGACACGGTCGAGCCTGCCGGCGTGGTGGCCATGCTGCGCGCGGGCCTGGAGGGGATCGTGGCCCGCGGCAAGGCGGAGCTCGGGGACAAGACGATGTACGACGCCCTGTCCCCGGCGCTGGACGCCCTGGCGGCGGCAGTCGAGTCCGGCGACGACCTGGCCGCGGGCCTCCGCTCCGCCGCCGAGGCGGCCGCGAGCGGCCGTGACGCCACGGCGCCGCTGCTGGCGCTGAAGGGTCGTGCGAGCTATCTGGGCGAGCGCAGCATCGGACACATCGATCCTGGTGCCGCCTCGGCGACGCTGCTCCTCGAGTCCCTCGCTGATGCGGCCGGGTGACGAGCAGTCATGATCGGCATCGTTCTCGTCTCCCACAGCCCTGCCCTGGCCAGGGCCGCCGTTGAGCTGGCCGCCCAGATGATCCCCACCGGCGGACCCACCATCGAGGTCGCCGCGGGGGCCGGCGGCGCGCTCGGCACCGACGCCACCCAGGTCGCGCAGGCCCTGACCCGGGCGGCGACCCCGGACGGCGTACTCGTGCTGATGGATCTCGGCTCGGCGCTGCTGAGTGCCGAGCTCGCCCTCGAACTGGTGGCGCTGCCGGACCTCGAGGTGCGGCTGAGCTCGGCCCCGATGATCGAAGGGCTCGTGGCGGCCGTCGTCCGGGCCGCCGGTGGCGCCGACCTGGAGACCGTGGCGAGGGAGGCTGAGTCCTCCCTGGTGCCCAAGCAGCAGGCGCTGTGCCACCCACCGTCAGAGGTGGGCGCGGGGCAGCCGGCAGCGGACGCCGAGGAGTCGGTCACGCTGACCCTGATCAACCCGGCCGGCCTGCACGCACGCCCCGCCGCCCAGCTCGCCTCAGCCTTCGGGCAGCTGGAGGCCGAGGTCGTGGTGGAGTCGGCAGGCGGGCGCGCCGACGGCAGCAGCATGCTCGAGATCCTCACCCTGGGCGCGGGTCAGGACACCGACATCACGGTGTCCGCGAGTGGCCCGGACGCCCATCTGGCGGTGGAGACCGCCCGCACGCTGGTCAGCCAGGGCTTCGGTGAGCTCTGACCAGCTCAGCTCGCCGAGACCAACCACCGGTCAACCGTCAGGAGCGCGGCTTGCTGCGCGGCTTCTTGGCTCCGCCCTCGGACGAGCCCTTGTAGTGGCCGCCCGGGCGGTTCACCGGCGCGCCTGAGTCTGCGGTGAGCTCGATCAGCTTGCCGGAGATGCGGGTGCCTCGCAGCTTGGACAGGGTGTCGTTGGACAGCTGGGCGGGCAGCTCGACCAGCGAGTGGTCCATCCGGATGTCGATGTGCCCGAAGTCGTTGCGGCCCAGGCCACCCTCGTTGGCGATGGCGCCGACGATCTGGCGCGGCTCGACCTTGTGCCGCTTGCCGACCGCGATGCGGTAGGTCGCCATGTCGATGTCGGTGCGGCCGCGGGGCTTGCGGGCGTCACGTCGGGCGCGCTCGCTACCCTGATCACGGCGGGGACCACGGTCCTCGCGCTCCTGGTAGGCGGGACGGACGGGCTCGGGATCGAGCAGCAGCGGCTCGTCACCCTGCAGGACAACGGCCAGCGCGGCGGCGACATCGCCCTCGGGGACGTCGTACTCCCGTACGTAGTGGGCGACGACGTCGCGGAAGAACCCGACCCCGTGCGAGCTGAGCGCCTCGGTGATGGCGGTGTCGAACTTGCTGAGGCGGGTCGAGTTGACGTCGTCGACGGTCGGCAGCGCCATCAGGGTGAGCTGTTGGCGGGTGGCCTTCTCGATCGCCTTGAGGAGGTAGCGCTCGCGCGGCGTCACGAACGAGATCGCGTCGCCCGAACGACCGGCGCGGCCGGTGCGGCCGATGCGGTGGACGTAGGACTCGGTGTCGGTCGGGATGTCGAAGTTGACGACGTGGCTGATCCGCTCGACGTCGAGACCTCGGGCCGCCACGTCGGTGGCGACCAGGATGTCGAGCTTGCCGTCCTTGAGCTGGTTGATCGTGCGCTCGCGCTGGACCTGGGCGATATCGCCGTTGATCGCGGTCGCACTGAACCCGCGCGCCCGCAGTCGCTCGGCGAGCTGCTCGGTAGCCTGCTTGGTGCGCGCGAAGATGATCATCGCCTCGAAGTTCTCGACCTCGAGGATGCGGGTGAGCGCGTCGAGCTTCTGCGGGAACGACACGATCAGGTAGCGCTGGGTGGTGTTCGACGAGGTCGTCGTCTTGTTCTTGATCGTGATCTCGGCAGCATCGGTCAGGTACTTCTTGGAGATGCGGCGGATCTGCGCCGGCATGGTCGCCGAGAACAGCGCGACGTGCTTCTCTGCCGGGGTGTCGGCCAGGATCGTCTCGACGTCCTCCGCGAAGCCCATCTTCAGCATCTCGTCGGCCTCGTCGAGCACCAGGAACCGCAACTGGCTCAGGTCGAGGGTGCCCTTGTCGAGGTGGTCCATGATCCGGCCCGGGGTGCCGACGACGATGTGGACGCCGCGACGCAGGGCGCTGAGCTGGACGCCGTACCCCTGGCCCCCGTAGACGGGCAGGACGTGTACGCCGGGCAGGCGCGCGGCGTAGCGCTCGAAGGCCTCGCACACCTGGAGCGCGAGCTCACGGGTGGGGCAGAGCACCAGCGCCTGGGGCGTCTTCTGGCTGAGGTCGAGCTGGGAGAGGATCGGCAGCGCGAACGCGGCGGTCTTGCCGGTGCCGGTCTGGGCCAGCCCGACGACGTGGCGGCCCTCGAGCAGGGGCGGGATGGTCGCGGCCTGGATCGGGGAGGGGGTCTCGTAGCCCAGGTCCTTGACGGCGCGGAGCACGCGGTCATCGAGGCCGAGGTCGGCAAAGCTGGGTGTGTCGGTGCCGGTCTCGGCGTCTGAAGTGTCACTCACCTTCGAATGGTAGTCGCTGGGCACCCACCCCGGCGAAAGCGCAAATCGGCTGTGTGGGCCAGATCACACTGCCCCCGGGAAGCAATCGGACCGCAGTCCGCTTACAATAGTTGAAGGTTCAACCAATTACAGACCCCAGGAGCATTCCATGAGCATCTTCAGCCGCAAGAGCACCGCCACCGCCGAGCCCGTCTTCGACAGCGGCACCACCGCCGTGTCCGACATCTCCGGCGACTACACCATCGACGCCTCCCACAGCCACGTCGGCTTCCAGGCCCGTCACGCCATGGTCACCTCGGTCCGCGGCGCCTTCAAGGCGTTCGAGGGCACGGCCGCCATCGACACCGCCAACCCCGCCGCCTCGTGGGTGAAGCTGTCCATCGATGTCGCCAGCGTCGACACCGGGTCCGCTGACCGCGACGGCCACCTGCAGTCCCCCGACTTCTTCGACGCCGCGACCTACCCGGCCATCACCTTCACCTCGACCAAGGTCGAGCGCGACGGTTCCGAGTGGGCCATCACCGGTGACCTGACCATCAAGGACTCCACCAAGCCCGTCACCATCGTGTTCGAGGAGACCGGTTCGGCCCAGGACCCCTTCGGCAACCTCCGGGTGGGCTTCGAGGGCGAGGTCGCCGTCAACCGCAAGGACTGGGGCCTCACCTGGAACGCCGCTCTCGAGACCGGCGGCGTGCTCGTCTCCGAGAAGGTCAAGCTGCAGTTCGACATCTCCGCGATCAAGAACGCCTGATCGAGCTCGCTCCCTGCAGGGCCGCCGGTTCTCCGGCGGCCCTGTGGCGTGCCGTGAGGTCACGTGACGCGGGCCGCACCAGGTTTTACTTCTGGGCGCGTCATGGTGTGTGGGGTCGAGCGTTCCTTCTGCGTGGGGGCAGCGTCACCTGGGGAGGTGACCTAGCCAAGGAGTCACCATCATGACCGTCAAAGAAGCAGCATCGCAGCTCGATTTGCCCGTATGGACCGTGTGGAAGCTCTGCACCGGTGGCGCTCTGCCGTCGTGGCGTGCCGAAGGTCGGATCCTGATCATGCCGTGCGCCGTCACGGAGTTCGCCCGGGTGTTTCCCAACGCAGCCTGAAACACCCGTGACTCAACCAAGTCGTGGCTAGGTTGGTTGCCATGGAGCAACGACTCAGCGACGTCGACCGGGAGTTCCAAGCCCGGATGCGTGACATCTTCACCACCAAGGTTCCTCGTGAGGTCCGCGACAAGGTCGTCGCGGGACACGAGCTGACCAAGGCAGATGTCGTGGCCGCACACCAGGCGCTCCATGCCGAGGGGATCGCGGTTCCCGGCTGGCCCGTCGAACACGGCGGCCAGGACTGGACGTCTCTGCAGCACTACCTCTGGGCCAGCGAGATGCAGGCGGCCGCCGTACCGCCACCCCTGGCCTTCAACGCCAACATGGTCGGCCCGGTGATCGCCACCTTCGGGTCCGAGGAGCAGCAGCAGCGCTTCCTCCCCCCGACCGCCTCCCTCGACATCTGGTGGTGCCAGGGATTCTCCGAGCCGGACGCCGGCTCCGACCTCGCCAGCCTCCGGACCACCGCGGTCCGTGACGGCGACGAATGGGTCGTCAACGGTCAGAAGACCTGGACCACGCTCGGCCAGTACGCCGACTGGATCTTCGCGCTGGTGCGCACCAACCCCGAGGCGAAGAAGCAGGCCGGCATCTCGTTCCTGCTGATCGAGATGTCCTCGCCGGGCGTCACCGTCCGCCCGATCCAGCTCATCGACGGCGGGCACGAGGTCAACGAGGTCTTCTTCGACAACGTCCGCGTGCCGCTCGACCAGCTGGTGGGCGAGGAGAACAAGGGCTGGGACTACGCCAAGTTCCTGCTCGGGAACGAGCGCGTCGGCGTCGCGCCGGTCGGGTCGATCAAGCGCAGGCTGGCACAGGTCAAGGAGTACGCCGGGGGCGTGGTCGACGGCGAGTCGACCCTGCTCGACGACCCCCTGGTGGCCGCACGCATCGCCGAGCTCGAGTGCGACGTGATGGCGCTCGAGCTCACCGTGCTCCGCGTGGCTGGCGGCTCCCACGAGGGGAGGCCCGACCCGGCCTCCTCGATCCTCAAGCTGCGCGGATCGCAGCTGCAGCAGGAGGTCCTCGAGCTCGCGGTCGACGTGGCCGGGCCGATGTCGCTGGCGTGGGGCGACGCCACGGACACGTCGCTGCCGGACTGGACCTCGGTGGCCACGCCGATCTACCTCAACTACCGCAAGGCCACCATCTACGGTGGATCCAGCGAGGTCCAGCGGCAGGTCATCGCCGCGGGCATCCTGGGACTGCGGAGCTGAAGGAGCACCGATGGACTTCACCCTCGACAACGAGCAGCGGGCCCTGCGTGAAGCGGTGCGCGACATGCTCAAGCGCGGCACGCCGCCCGACCCGATCGGCAGCCCCGTCCACGACCCCGAGCAGTGGCAGCAGTTCGCCGAGATGGGGCTCCTCGCGCTGCCCTTCGACGACGGTGCCGGCCCGGTCGAGGTGATGGTGGTGGCCGAGGAGCTCGGTCGCGCCCGGGCGCGCTCGCCGTACGTCGAGGTCGTGCTCGCCGGACACGTGCTGGCCGCCACCGGTCAGGACGCCCTGCTGGAGGCCGTCGGAGAGGGCACCGTCCTGGTGCTGCCGGCGTTCGCGGAGCCCTCCCGCTCGTGGCACTCCGCGGCCACCGTCTCCGCCGAGGGCGACGCGTTGAGCGGTGTGAAGGACCCGGTGCCGTTCGCCGACGCCGCGACCCACGCGATCGTCACCTCGACGGCCGGTGTCCACCTCGTGGAGGCACCGCCGGTGTCCGGCACCGGCTACTCGCTGTCGTCGACGCCGTCGACGCTGCTCACCACCGACCGGTCGGTGCTGGTCCCGGCGCTCAACCTCGCGACGGCCGCGCTGTGTGCGGAGGCGCTCGGGGCGATGTCGGCAGCCCTCGACCTGAGCGTCGACTACCTCAAGACCCGCAAGCAGTTCGGCGCGCCGTTGATGAGCTTCCAGGCACTCACGCACCGCGCCGCTGACCTCTATGTCTCGCTCGAGCTCGCCCGCAGCACCGTGCAGTACGCCGCGATGTCGCTTGCCGAGGACCCGACCGACAGCGCCCTGGTGTCGCGGACCAAGGTGGTCGTCGGCAAGGCAGGCCGGCTGATCGGCCAGGAGGCGATCCAGCTGCACGGCGGCATCGGGATGACCGCGGAGTATGCCGTGGGCCACCTCACCGCTCGGCTGACCGCGATCGAGCACACCTACGGCGACACCCGGCAGCACCTCGGCTCGCTGGCGGCGTCGGTGTCGGGCCACCGCACGGTCGACGTGCTCTGAGCTCCTAGGACTCGTTGAGCTCGACGGCTTCGCGGATCAGCGCCGTGAAGGCGCCCTCGTCGAGGTCGTCGGGGCCGAAGAAGTCGACCGCACGCCGGGTGCCGGCGTCGAGGCTCGCGTTGAACACCGACGTCGGATCGGCCAGGGAGGCACCTTTCGCGAAGGTGACCTTCACCTTGTCCTTGTAGGTCTCGACCGTGCAGATCAGTCCCGAGGACGAGAAGGTGGGTACGCCGTCGGGGTTGGACGCCTTGCGCCACTTCGCCTCCTCGTCGACGCCGGGCACGGCGGTGTGGATGAGGGCTCGGATGCGGTCGACGAGGTCGGATCTCCAGTCAGCAGCCATGCGCCGAGCCTACCGAGGGCTATCCTCGGAGGCATGCGAGCCTGCATCCCGCCGTCCCCACCCCGCCCTCCGTGGCGGGTGTCGGTCACGGACAGGAGCCATCGTGGCTCATTCTCCTCATCGGCAGCACAAGGGCTGCCAGCTCTGTAAGCCGCACAAGGACCGTCGCTCCGGTCGAGCGGTGCGCGAGCCGTGGCCCGTGCTTCGCAAGATCGGCAAGCGCCGCCGGCTCCGCCGTGGTGACCTCGGCGACGAGTAGCCGCACCGGAGATATTCACGCGACAACTGTCGGTGCCGCCCGGCAGGGTTGAGGTGATGTTCTCCATGCTCCTGCGCCAGGCGCGCCCACCCTCGCCCCTGGCCGGCCGCCTGGCCGGTCAGGCGCTGCTGTTCGCCCTGGGCGAGGGCACGTTCCTGACCGGGTCCGCGGTGTTCTTCACCACGATCGTCGGGCTGTCGGCAGCCCAGGTCGGGCTGGGCCTGACCCTGGCCGGCATCGCGGCGTTCCTGGCGGCGGTGCCGATGGGCAAGCTGGTCGACCGGTTCGGACCGAAGAAGATGTGGGCGCTGAGCGCCACCGGACAGGCGGCGATGTTCGCCGTGTGGCCGTTCATCACCGACTTCCGGGGCTACGTGCTGATGGCCGTCGGCATGGAGGTGATCGGCACCCTGGGCAACGCCGCCCACGGCGCCTACACGATCGACGTACTGCCGGCCGACGAGCGGGTGCGCTCGCGCGCCTACATGTACTCCGCGCTCAACCTCGGCTTCACCGCCGGCGCCCTGGTCGGCGGCGTGGCGCTGGCCTTCGACTCCAACGACCTGCTGCACGCCCTGCCGTGGTTCACCGCCTCGGTCTTCCTCGTCAACGCCACCGCGATCGGCAGGCTGCCGAAGGCGTCGCACGACGAGCGCACCGCCGAGGACCGCGCGGTCAAGGTCCCGGGCCCGGGTCCGCTGCGCAACCCGGGCTGGCTGCTCACGACCTTCTTCGGTGGTGTCTTCTGGACCAACCAGGTGCTGCTGCACGTGGTGATCCCGTTGTGGCTGGTGCAGGAGACCGACGCGCCGCGGGTGCTGTTGGCCTTCCTGTTCGGCACCAACACCGTGATGTGCATCTTCCTGCCGATGACCGTGGCGCGAGGGGTCGAGGACATCCCGACGGCTCTGAGGTCGGTGCGGGTGTCGTCGTGCTTCTTCGTGGTCTCGTGCGTGATCACGCTCGCGACCCACGACACGGTCGGCTGGATGACGATCGCCCTGGTGTGGCTGGGTCACGTCACCGTGACGGGGGCCGAGCTCTACCTGTCGGCGGCCAGCTGGGCGTTCGAGGCGGAGCTGATGGACCCCCGCCAGCGCGGCGCCTACCAGGGGGCTGCCGAGCTGAGCAGCACGCTGGGCAAGGTGTGGGCGCCGGCGCTCTACACTTTCCTGGCCCTCAACTGGGGGGCCACCGGGTGGCTGCTCATCGCGGGGATCATCGTGGTCGCCACCATCGGCGTCCACCCCTCGACCCGGATGGCTCGTCGTTTCCTGGAGAAGCACGTGCCCGCCGACGTGCTGGCCGACGCTCGGGCGTCCACCGTGGGGGCTGACGAGGCGATGCTGGCGGTTCCACCGCCATCGGTGTAAACCGATCGCGTCCCGGCTCCGTATCCCCAGGCATCACTAGGTTGGTCTGAGGAGTTGAGATGCGACGCAGCGTGCGAGAGGCAGAGTTCGTCACCTTCGTCGCTGCCCGGCGGGTCCACTTCCGTCGCATCGCCTACGCACTGTGCGGCGACTGGAACCAGGCCGAAGACCTGGTCCAGGTGGCGCTGGTCAAGCTCTATGTCGCCTGGCCCCGGGTGTGCCGCGACGGCCGTGAGGAAGCCTACGTCCGTCAGATCCTGGTGCGCGCCAACATCGACGAGCACCGCCGGCCCTGGCATCGGGAGCGTCCGACCGACGACGTCCCCGACAGGTCGTCCTACGACGGTGCCGACGCCGAGGTGCGCGACGCCCTCGTGCGGGCACTGCAGGAGCTGCCCCTCATGCAGCGCAGGACCGTGGTGATGAGGCACTGGCTCGGGTTGTCGGTGGAGGAGACCGCCGGCGAGCTGGGGATCGCGCCCGGCACGGTGAAAACCCACTGTTCCCGCGGCTTGGAACGGCTGCAGTCGGTCCTGATGACGGAGGAGCACTGACATGGCAGAGCTCGACATGCGACAGGTCTTCGAGGCGTCCTTCGACTCGGAGCCCCCACTGCGCGAGATCCAGCCGACGCTGGTCGCCGGCAGGAGCGCGGTCCGGCGCCGTCACGGGCTGACGGCCGCAGCCGTGGCCGTGGTGTGTGCCGCCACGTTCAGCGTCACCCGCCTCATCGGCACCCCGACAGCCGAGCCGGCTCCCCTCGAGCGCCCCACGCCGTCGGCGCCCTCGACGCCCTCGACACTCGAGCAACGCCTCACCACGGCCACGGCCGTGGACGAGAGCTGGCAGGCCGCCTGCGGCCACGCGGGGCAGCCGAGCTGCGCGGCGTACGCGCGAGGCGCGGCACCGGTGAGCATCGGCCAGGACGGAGCGTTGCTGCGGACCAGCGACGGCGTGGTCATCGCCCAGAAGTCCGTGGACTCCACGACCCGGCCCGGCGTGCTGCGCATCGAGGTGGAGGTGCGCACACCTGACAGCATCCATCCGCGGTGGTGGCTGCTCACCCGCCGCTCCGGAACCGTCACAGCCGCGGTGGCCGACCCTGCCAGGAGCGCCATCGACTTCAGCACCTGGGCGAGCTCGATCAACAGTGGTACGGCGACCCCGGGCGCGCCGCCCAGCACGCCGGCCCGCGTGATCCTGAGCAACTAGCTCCTCCCACTCCCGGACGACCCCTCGCTTGGAGGAAGCATGCCCACGCCCGCATCCAGCGACATCCTGGAGGCCGGGGCTCCCGAGACGGAGAGCACCCGCTCCCGAACCCTGATCGTCGCGGCAGCGCTCGTCGCCGTCGTCGCGGTCGGGGCGGGATCCCAGCTTCGGCAGGGTCCTCAGGGATCGTGGACCCCGCCGTCTGGAACCGGTCCGACGGTCGCGGCCCTGAAGCAGCCGGCCCGCGTCATCGTGAACGCCAGGGCGGCCGAGCACCGCCTACGGCTGGCCCGCCGCGGGGCACACAGCACCGGCGCCACGGTCGCGGAGTACCGGCTGCTGGCTCAGGCGGGCAGCCCCCGCCCACACCACGCCCCCGTGACCGCAGTCGACCACCTCGAAGGCCATGTCGTCCTTCTCGGCCCTGAGGCGCTGCCCGTCGTCCTCGACGACCCGCCAGCCGGCGTCATCCAGCGCTGCCCGGTAGTGCTCGACGACGTCGACGTCGTCGGTCAGCACGAACGACCGGTCGCAGCCGCCGACCCCGCTGCCGCCGCCACCGCCGAAGTAGCCGATGTGGTCGATCGACTCGAACGCCTGCTGGGAGGCGCGCGCGGCGCGGGTGCCCGGGCCAGGACCCATGTCCTCCAGTGACACGCACTGGGGCACGGCGTCGTACTGGACGTCGAGCTTGTGCCGCAGCGCACTGGGGGTGACAGCGAGCATCAGGACCACCATGAGGACGGGGATGCTCGCCGCCGCCACCCGGATCCATGGCTGCGTGGACACCACGACCGCGAAGAGCGCGGGCACCGCGACCAGGCCGAGCGCGATGGCGCCGGTGCCGGTGGAGAAACCCGACCTCAGACCGTCGAGCGCCGAGTCGGTGATGTCGCCGTACTCCGCAGTCAGGCCGTAGTGGAACAGGACGCCGAGCGCGGCGAGCCCCCCTTCGATGACGAGCAGAACCACGGCGACCACTTTGCGGGTGTTTGTCATGGATTAAGCCTGATCCAGTCTGGGAGCTACGTCGTGAGCACTCGTACTCTCAGGCCACCCGCAGCCGGGCTACCTGGGCGGCTGCCGGGCGCCGCCCTTCTCCCGCAGCCGGCTCATGGGCATCGGCGGCTGGCTCAGCGGGTTGGCGGCCGCGACCTCGTCCATCGCGTCGAGGATGTTGCGCAGGTTGATCATCAGACCCCCGTACACCGGCCACAGCACCGGCGTGGGATCGAGGGCGCCGACATCGTCGACCAGGGCGTTGAGGCGTTCGCGGATCGCCCGGATGGCATCGGGGTCCGCCGCTGCGATCGCGCGTCCGGCGTCCTCGAGCAGCGCGGCCCAGCGGTCGCGGACGTCGGAGTGCCACTCGCCGCCGCGGGTCGCGACGTACCCGAGTGTCCGAGCCATGCTGCGGGTGTCGGCCACCGCTTGGTCCATCCGCTGCAGGAGACCGACCCATCGGTGCGGGTCGCGCAGCTCGCGGGCGGAACGGCGCGGGTTCATCCGCGCGCTCTCCTGAGCCTGGCGCACGAGTGACCACGCGTTGTCGAGCTCGTGGTCGAGTGACCGCGTGCGCTCCACCCAGTCGGCGACGACCTCGTCGCCACATCCGGTGAGCAGTCCCCGCGCCATGTCGGTCAGCAGTGAGCCGATGCGGTCATCGAGGCGATTGAGGGCCGCGATGGCGGTGCGGCGTCGCAACGGCGGCCACACGACGGCGTTGACGGCCAGTCCCACGACGATGCCGATGGCCGTGTCACCGAGCCTGGACACGAGCAACGACTCATCACCCGAGAACCCGGTGGTGAGCACGACCAGCGCCGTCGCCGCGACCGTCGTCGCCTCGGTGCCGAACCAGGGAAGCGCACCGATCGCGAGACCCACCACCAGCAGGACGGCGACTGATCCCGTGTCGAGGCCCAGCGCGTTGCCGACGCCCCAGGCCAGGACGACGCCGGTCACCGCCGCCGTGACCTGTCGCAGTCCGAGCGAGAACGTGCGGTAGACCGTCGCGTGCACGACGAGCAGGGCGGCCCACGGCGCGAGAAACGACTGGGAGAGCGAGAAGACCTCGGTTGCGAGCACCCACGCGAGGACGGCGGCGAACGCCGTCTTGAGCAGTTGGACGATGTCGTTCCAGAACACGGGGTCGTGAGCGCGGGCGCGCCAACGGGCGAGCGGGGAAGTTGCCATCCGGCGACAGTATCGACCGGGTCAGCGACCGCCGGGCAACATGCGTGGCAACAGCCCCTTGCCGATCACCATGGCGAGGTGGGCGGCCAGCACCGCGAAGAAGGTGACGTGCGCGGCGATGTGCAGGGCGAGCAGGTCGTCACTGCCGGCCACCAGCAGGATCCCGGTCGCCGGCACCACGAACTGCAGCGCCAGCAGCGACACCTCGGTGGCGTGCACGACCCGCTGGTTGACGGTGCTGAGGCGTGGGTCCCACGGCGGCAGCGACGTCATCCGACGCCAGAGGAGTCTCAGCAGGCCGAGGGCGATGATGGACAGGCCGAGGAGAACGTGCCCCTCGGGCAGCGACAGACCGTTGCCGATCAGGTCGCCGGAGCCGAGATCCGACCAGGCCGTCGCGACGGCGTCCTCGGCCTCGTCATCTCGTCGGTCCTGCCGGGCGTCGCACTGGTCCTCCAACCGGTCGAGCCTGGCCTCCTCCGCGTCGGTGGTGTCACCGCCGCTGCGCGCCTCACCGGCCGGGTCGCAGTCGACCCTGGCGGCCTCGTCGTCGTTCACCAGGGTGTAGCCGACCCAGAACTGGCCCACGAACGCCAACACGGTCAGCCAGTGCAGCGTCTTGGACACCGCGCCGTAGCCGTGGTCGCCGTTGCGCAGTCTCATGCTCCTACCTTCTCCGAGACTCGCCCTCCTCGCCGAATGCGCGAGCCGCGGGAACCGGGCAGGGCACTCAGCCCTCGTGTCTTCGACAGCCCTTGCCGAGCGGCACCGGCGTTGATCAGTGGGACATTGATCGAGGAGGCAGCATGAGCAGCAACGAGCTCGACCAGCTGTACGACGCGTCGTACCGTCGCCTCGTCGTGCAGATGTACGCCGTCTGCGGCAGCGTGGCCGACGCCGAGGACGCGGTGCAGGAGGCCTTCGTCGTCGCGATCCGCAAGCAGCGCGAGCTGCGCAGCGTCGTGAACGTGGAGGCCTGGGTGCGCACCGCAGCGCTCAACCGGCTGCGCGGTGGCTGGCGGCATGCGGCCGTGGTGCGGAGGTACCGCCCGCGGGTCCCCGGACCCCAGGCGCCGGTCGAGGTCGGACCCGACCACGTCGCGATCGTGGAGGCACTGGCGCAGCTCGACCGGGATCAGCGGGAGGTGGTGGTCCTGCACTACCTCGCCGACGTCAGCGTGAGCGAGATCGCAGGCGACCTCGGGATCCCCGAGGGCACGGTGAAGTCGCGGCTCTCCCGAGCCCGAACCCGGCTGGCCGATCTCCTCGACGAGAAGGAGGACCGTCATGTCTGACCTCGACACCCTGCGTGGCCTGGGTGACCAGATCGTCCCGCCGCCCTTCGACGACCTGCGGGAGACAGCACGTCGCCGCGACCGCCGTACGACGGCGGCTGCCGCCCTCTCCACCGTGGCGGTCATCGCAGCCGTGGCCTGGGCGAGCGTCCTGATCTCCTCCGACGAGGAGCGCTCGCAGGATCCCGTCCAGCAGCCGGACGTGGTCGACACCACCCGTCCCCTGACCTACGCCGAGGGCACCACGGTCCACTACGGCGACCAGTCGCTGACCGCACCGACCGCCGTCGCCGAGCTCGACCTCACCGACGCCGGAATCGTCGTTCGCACCGAGGACGGCAGGATCTGGTTCGCCGACGGTTCGGAATTCGAGCAGATCGGGACGCTGGGCCAGCCCAGCGCCACCCAGCAGCGCAGCGACTACCCCTACGGCGCCACCTGGGGCTACGTGGTCTCCGGCAACACGGGCTCGCGCGTCGCCTGGTTCGAGTTCCCCCAGCCCGGTCGCCCCTCGCTGGTGGTCTTCGACACCCGGACGGGGGCGGAGGTGGTTCGTCAGGCCCTCGACGTCGAGCCGGGAAGCTATGCGCTGCTGGCGTCGGTGACCGACCGTTACGGCTACTGGTACGACGACCCGGAGACCGTGGAGGACCTGGCTCCCCTCCCCCTGCACCGGATCCTGCTCTCGACCGGTGAGCAGAGCAACGTCACGCCCGAGGTCTACGCCGCCGACTCGCCGTCGGCCGGAACCCCCCGGACGATGATGCTGAGCAACGCGGAGGGCGGCGGACCGCCGTTCCAGGTCGCGGACGGCATCGGCTGGCAGTTCTCGGTGGGCGGGGGTCGGGTCGAGCCGCAGGGTTCACAGCCCTTGGACGCTCGAGACGGCGCGACGAGCAAGCGCTTCGTCTTCGATGCGCCGGCCGGCTATCCCAGGACGCTGATCACCTGGCTCACCCAGTGGCTCGACGACGAGCGGGTCCTCCTGGTCACCGAACCGCAGCGCGACCTGCTGGAGTGCAGCCTGGCCACCCGAGCCTGCGTCGTCGCGCTCACCCTGCCGAAGCGTGCAGTCCTTCCCGACGTGGGTTGACCAGGCTCACCGTCGCGGCAGGAACGTGATCGACTCCGCGATCGTCGTCATCGTCTCGACGTCACGCTTGGTGCAGGTGTCGTAGCAGCGTGCCATCACCAGGAAGCGCTGGTGGTGGACCTCGAGGATCCACCACCGGCTCCGGTAGGACTGGGTGGTGATCATGCCGTCGGGTCCGGCCTCGTATTCGGACACTCCTTGACCGACGCAGTCGGCGGGGTCGACCGAGGCCGGCAGCACGACCTCGAGGTACGTCGCAGGCACTCCGGCCAGCGTGACGTGTCGCGGAGTGCTGACCTTCCACACCGGCTGCCGTGCCATCGCCCGGGCCAGGTCGTCGACCGTGGGCCCGACCAGCCACAGGCTGTGGTCACGGCACGGGTCTCGGGGAAGCATGGTGATCCGCTTGGGCACCCTCGCGACGAACAGGATGCCGTGGCCGTCCTCGGGCGCGTTGAGATAGGTCCCCGACAGGGCTCTCCAGCCCTCGGGGAGGTCGACCTCGTAGCGCAGGGTCGCACCGATCCCCCACGCGGCGTACCTGCCCTCGCTCAGGGTCAGCCACCCTTCACCCACGGGGAGCCTCACGACCTCGGCCTGCTCGTCCACCGGCTCCGACCCAGGGGCGGACTCCGGGGTCGAGGAGGCGTTCGGTGTCGCCGCCACCTCGTCCGCGGGTGGGTCGGCACTGCAGGCGCCGAGCAGGAGGATCGTGGCGGCGACGAGCCGCCAGGGCGCGCAGCTGCTTGCTCGTTTCGTCATGGCGTGCTGCCTTTCGTCTGGGGTGTGACCTCACCGGGTGAGGGCAGGGAGGGGCGGTGACCAGACCAGGTCGGCGCTCGTTCCCGCGTCTGCGGTGTCGGCCCCGGTGCCGACGTACGTCGTGCCGTCGAGAGTGAGCAGGACGCGATAGCGGTAGGGACCCGGTCCGAGCTCGGGGATCGCAGGGTCGTCGAAGTCGCCCTGGAAGTAGAGCGCACCGCCCGAGCACTCGCCGCCCCCGCTGGGCAGGGTCCGGGTGGTCGTCTCGCCCGTGGCATCGGTGATCGTCACCCGGGCTTCGGCCGACACCGGAGTGAGCCCGAGGGCGGACACCTCCAGGTCGCTGTCGCTCACCGTCGCCTTCGGCTGGTCCACCGGTCCGTCCACCGGCGTGTGCCAGACGAAGCTCATCATCGTCGGGACGCCCTTGAAGCCGGCGTGCGGGCCGTAGCCTTCCAGGCTCACCCGGTAGTCGCCGGCGAACCCGGCAGGTTCGAGCCGGAACCAGTGAGCGCCCTTCGGCGTCGTGACGGTGTCCTCCGATCGCGGACAGGCACCGCCGAGCTCGGTGAAGCTGGCCTCGAAGGTCCAGCCCTTGACCCCGAACCAGAACTCCACGGCCTCCGGGCTGCCGATGTCGGGAAGGTCCGCGACCGGTTGCGGCTCGTCCTCGACGCAGTCCAGGTTGCCGGTCGGTCCCCACCAGCAGCCCAGCCAGGTCGTCAGCGGCACGTCCCGCTCAGGCAGGCGAAGCACCACCCGGCTCGGCTCGTCGCTCCAGGTGTACGTCGGGTCCGCACGGTCGAGCTGCGTCGGCGTGGGCGAGACGGACTGCGTGGGGGTCTGGATCGGGGCGGGCGCGGGACCCTGGTCGCGATCCGAGGCACCCAGGTGGACGGCGAACGTGGTCGCAGCCACCAGCACCGCCGTGCTCACGCCGGCGAGAGCGCCCCGCCGGCGTCGCGCTCGCTGGTCACGACGGGCGAGGACGGTGTCGAAGCCCGGAGCGCGTTCGGGGGCCGCGTCGTCGACCAGCGTGCGGAGATCGTTCATGACAGGGTCCCTTCGGACACGAGGGGCGCGAGAGTGGCGCGAGCGCGAGCGAGGCGCGACTTCACCGTGCCGACCGGGATCCGCAGCTGGTCGGCGATCTCGTCGACGGGCAGGTCGTGCACGTGGTGCAGGAGGACGACGGCGCGCGAGCCGATGGGCAGGGTCGCCAGCGCGGCGGCGAGGTCGAGCCGGTCCCCCGTCGGCGGTCGAGCCGGTCCCCCGTCGGCGGCTCGGTGGTGCTCGCGCCTCGCAGTCGCGGCAGGGCGAGGCGGGCCACCGTCCGGCGCCGGGCCCGCGAGATCAGCATCCGGGTCGCCACCTGGCGCAGCCAGGCGCGCGGGTCGTCGTACTCCGCGACCGTGGACCACCGCTCGAGCAGCCTGACGAACGCCTCGTGGGCGACCTCCTCGGCATCGGCACGGTTGCCACCGAGGACGGTGAGGTAGCCGATGAGCCCAGGACACACGGCCGCGTAGAGCTCCGCGACTGCCTCGGTGTCCTTGTCCATACTGCTCACACGCGCCAGCGTTCCTGTGGGTTCCGCGCGGACCCCACCATTGTCGACCCGACGTCCAGACCACACCGAGGGGCCATAGACGCGGCGCGCCGGCGGTGCCACCGTGGATTCGTGACGCGGATCCTTGACGTCGACTACCTCGTGGTGGGTGCGGGGGCCATGGGGATGGCCTTCACCGACGCCCTGACCGACCACGCCGACGTGAAAGTCCTTCTCATCGACCGGCGACACGGCGCCAGCGGGCACTGGCTCGAGGCCTATCCCTTCGTGCGACTGCACCAGGCCTCCGCCTTCTACGGCGTTGCCTCGACCCTGCTCGGCGGCGGCAAGCTGCAGAAGCGCGGACCGGAGCAGGGCCTCCACGAGCGAGCGTCCCAGCCCGAGATCTGCCTCTACTACGCGCGGATGCTGGAGCGGCTGGTCGAGTCGGGCAAGGTCGAGTTCGCAGCCAACACCGAGTACGTCGGCGACCGCACCGTCGTCTCCCGCATCTCGGGCGAGCGGTTCGAGGTGTCCGAGCGCTGCCGGGTCGTGGACGCCCACTACCTGGCGCCGAGCATCCCCGCTGAGAAGGCTGCGCCGTTCGGGGTGCCCGCGAACGCCAGGGTGCTCCCGGTCAACGCACTCGCGAGACTCGACGGACCCGCGAGCCAGTACGTCGTCGTCGGTGCCGGCAAGACCGCGACCGATGCCTGCATCTGGTTGCTCGCACGCGGGGTCGACCCCGACGACATCTGCTGGGTGCGGGCACGGGAACCGTGGATGACCAACAGGGCGGTGGTCCAGCCGGACCCCGCCGTCTTCACGGGCCTGGCGGCTGACACCTTCCAGGCCGGGGCGGTGTCGACGTCGCTGGACGACCTGTTCCTCCGACTCGAGGACGCCGGCATCATGATGCGCATCGACCGGACCGTCCTGCCGACGATGGCCAAGGCGCCCACCCTCGCCCAGTGGGAGCTCGAGCAGCTGAGGACGCTGCAGAACGTCGTACGGCGCGGCCATCTGCAGGCGGTCGAACGGGGCAGGCTCACCTTCGCCGACGGCTCCGTCGCGGTGCCGGACGACGCCGTGGTCGTCCACTGCGCGGCGGACGGCCTGAAGTATCCCCCGCTCGTGCCGGTCTGGCGCCCGGACGTCATCACGCTCCAGGCGATCAGGGCCGGGTTCCCCTGCTTCGGTGCCGCGTTGACGGGCTACGTCGAGGCGACCCGCCAGGACGACGACGAGAAGAACCGGCTCTGCCCGCCGACGGGCTACGGGGACTCACTGGCGCAGTGGGCGGGGATGAACGTGCGCGGCACCCAGGCGGTGCTGTCGTTCATGAGCCAGCCCGACATCAAGGAATGGTCGAGCCGCGTCGCGATCAACCCGGCCAGGATCCCGCCGGACCATCCAGGCTCGCCGGCGCTGGACGCCGCCCGGGAGCGGCTCGCGGCTCATCTGAAGCCCGGGTTGGCACGACTTGCCGAACTGTCAGCGGTGGCCTCCGGCTGACGGCCCGCAGCTCGCGTGACCACGAAGTGGTCAGACCGGACATTTCGGACGACGGCGCCACTAGCATCCTGTCCAGTGAGCACGCGTTGACGTCACACGGGACGTCTCTCGATGGGCGACCAGGCCTCACGGTGGAGGAAGACCCTTGCCCAAGCGAGTTCTACACATCATCGCAACACCCCGCGGACTCGCCTCGAACACCGGTCGGATCTCCGGCGTGCTGCTCGAGGCGCTTCACGACAAGTACGCCGACCTCGAGGTCTCGACGCTGGACCTCTTCAGCGCAGATCTTCCGGCGGTGGCCGGCTCGAACATCAAGTCGAAGTACGCGTTGATGACGGGGCAGTCACTCGACGATGCCGCCCGCAGCTCGTGGAGTGAGATCGAGCGCACGATCGAGCAGTTCCTGGCCGCCGACATCTACCTGTTGACGGTGCCGATGTGGAACTTCGGGATCCCGTACGCGCTGAAGTACTACATCGACGCCATCGTCCAACCGGGCTACCTGTTCAAGTACAACGAGCTCGGCTACCCGGAGGGCCTGGTCACCGGCAAGCAGATGGTCTGCGTGACCTCACGCGGCGCCGACTACTCCCAGGAGCCGCTCGCCTCCCTGGACTTCGTGGAGAGCTATCTGCGGTCCATCTTCGGGTTCGTGGGCATCGCCGACATGAAGTTCTTCAATGCTCAGCCGATGGACATCTCCGTCGAGCTGGGCAAGCAGGCTCACCGCGCGGCGATCGCTGAGGTCCGCTCCTGGGTCGAGACCGGTGCGTGGGACTCCGAGCCGAGCGGACCGACGGAGGCCGTGCCTGCCTGAGGTGGTGGCGGCGCTGCCCGCCTGCGGCGTCAGCGCACGCCTGCCGGGCCGACTCGTGGATGATCGAGTGGGGCTCGAGGACGGTGGCCGGCCAGTGACGCGACCACCCGCGCCAGCACCGATGGGCGGACGAGTCGACTGGTCGGCTCCACGAGGTTGAGGACGAGATTGAAGGACCGCGCCAGCTCGATCGAGGTCTGGCTCGCCTTGATCAGCCTCAGGACGTAGCGGTTGAGCTGCTCGGTGCCGCGCGGCTTCGGCCCCACCGTCATCGGGTGCAGGAAGTCTGCGCCGACGGCGATCGCCCAGGGAGCGTCGATGATCTTCGAGGCGGCACGATGGAACCGCCGGGGCAGCTCGTCAGCAGCCGCCCCGACCGATCGCACCGTGTGGCCCAGCGCCTCTGCCTGTTGGGCGGCGCACGTCATGCCCTGCCCGTAGACCGGGTTGAAGCTGCAGGCCGCGTCGCCGAGCGTCACGAAGCCCGCCAGCAGCCGAGGCACCTGCTCGTAGTGGCGGCGCTGGCTGGAGGGGAAACGGTACGCAGCGGTCGCCGAGAGCGGACCGGCTCGTTCGATGAGCAGGCCCACCGCCGGCGACGGCAGGCTGCGAGCGAACGCGAGGGCCTCGTCGGCGGTCGTGCCCGGGGCGTCGCCGTGGACGCCGGCCAGGGTCACCATCCACTGGTCGCTCTCCACGGGCACCACGGCAGCGACGCGGAACGACGTGGGAGGTGACGTGCCACAGACGAGGAAGCTGCCGTCGAGGTCGTCGGGTGAGCGGGCGAGGAATCCGCTCGCGTAGGCACAGTCGATGGAGACGCGGGAGATCGGTGGCGCGAGGACTCCCGACGACTCCAGCTGGTGCGCGATGCGCGACGACCGGCCAGAGCAGTCCACGACAAGATCCGCCCGTTCCAGGTCCTGAGCGACCACCACTCCGACCGCTCGGCCACCCTGCACCTCGAGGCGTTCGACGGTGACGCCGTCCCTCAACGTCACGTTGACCAGCGCTGCCACGCGACGTCGTACCACCTGCTCCAGCAACGGCCGGGTCATCGACAGGATCGGTCGCCCCCAGTCACCCTGCGCACGGTAGCCGCCAGCCTGATGAACCCAGGCTCGGGTGCCGTCGACCCAGACGGCACCCTGCTGCTCGAGCTCCTTCTCGATCCCGGGGAACCAGTCGGCCACGAGGTCCAGTCCGGCGGCCAGCAGCAGATGGATGTGTCTTCCCTGGGGTGCGTGACCCCGCGGGAGGGGAGTGTCGTTGAGCTGCTCGCGTTCCAGGACGACGACCTCGTCGACGACATCGGACAGCACCCGGGCGGTCAGAAGCCCGGCGACGCTCGCACCGATGACAATCGCAGTCGTCACCTCCCCAGTCTGGCGCCCGGAATCGGTGAGGTGAAGGGGTTGCGAGGTGGTAGTCCGCAGTCGTATCAATGAGATCTAGCCACTCGTTGAGAGGTAGCGACATGATCCCGACCCGGCACGCCCTGTACGCCGCCGCATCCACGCTCGCCCTTGCTGTCGCCGTAGTTCTGCCAGCCGCCCCGGCGACGGCAGCTGCGACAGTCGACCATCCGGAATGCTTCTTCGAGCCCGGCGACATCCCCGGGGTCGACGAGTTCTTCCCGGCGACCTGCACCATCATCACGACCGCGTCCGGCATCACCACGGTCGTCGGCCACGCTCAGCTGCCTGAGGGTTACACCCTCTCGGAGACGTTCGTCGGCACGCTGCCCTGCTTCGGCGGGATCGGCCGCGTGACTGCCACTGTCAGCGGAAGGGTCAACGCAACCTGCCACCTGAGGCCCTAGCAGGCGGGTCAGGCTGTGCAGGCCTCCAGCCAGGCCTGCCAGCCCGGCTCCTCGCGGCGTACGTAGTCCTTCGCCTCGGCCGAGAACACGTAGGCCCGGACCCCGGCCATCACCTCGTCCTCGCTGTAGGCGAAGACGAAGACGCTGAGCATTCCCGGGACGGGCGCGGTGAGACGGACCAGCGCCTGCCGCTCGCCCACCCGCTCCACCAGGCCGGAAGCGCCGCGGAGCTCGACCGTCGCGCCCTCCTCGGTGAGCCCGAGCCCATCGCGGATGGTCGACCAGAGCGAGGCCGGATCGCCGCGGTGCGCGGCGGTGACCTCCATCAGCGTGGCCTCCTGCCCGGGGAAGTGCGACAGGTAGAGACGCAGGTTGTCGAAGAACGGCATCCACTGGGGACCGAGCTCGTCCCAGAACTCCGACTCCCAGGCAGCGCCGGTCCCGAAGCCGCTGCTGGTCACACGAACGACGCACGTGCCGCCGGACTGCGCCTCGACGAGGAACTCCGAGGTCAGCGGGCTGAGCTCGTCGGGGTCCTTGCCCATGAGGGCGGCCCAGTCCTCCTCGTAGACGAAGCGGCGGGGCGGGTCCCAGTCGGTCACGTGACCGTCCGAACCCATCTCGGGACCCATGGAGAAGTGCAGGGAGCCGCCTTCGCGCTCCTCCATCTCGGTCGGGAGGAACCAGGCACTCATGCCCTTGGCGGTGGCGATGGCCTGCCAGACCTGCTCCGGGGTGCCCGGCACCTCGACGCTGAACTCCAGGCGGTAGGGCACGTGGGGGGTCGTCATGATGTTGTCTCCTCGGGAATGGGATGGGCGGCGACGATGAGCCGGTGCGGGCGCCCGTCGTCGTGGTGGTAGCGAGCGGCCAGGTCGATGACGGCCGCAGTCAGGTCGTCCGCGAAGGCAGCCCTGTCAGCGGCCGACCGGAAGCCGATCTGGGTGTCGATGGTCAGGGTCGGAAGGCGCCTGCCTGACACGTCGGCCCGGCGTACCAGGGTGCCGACCTCGCGCACCAGCCGGCCGGCCAACGCGACGAGGTAGCCCGCCGACAGGTGGTCGGCGTTCGCCTCGGGGTCGGCCGCGGACGCGGTGACGGCCGCCGGCGATACGACGTACGAGGCCGCCGACGCCTGCAGCACCCGCTCCGTGATGCCACCGTGGCGCCGCTCCTCGGACAGCGTCACCAGGCCGTGCGCCTCGAGTGCCTTGAGGTGGTAGTTGACCTTCTGGCGCGGGAGGTCGACCCGACTCGCGAGCCCGGCGGCAGAGGCCGGGACGATCAGCTCGGCGAGCAGCCTGGCCCGGACCGGATCCAGCGCGGAGGCTGCTGACTCCGCACTCTCGATGATCTCGACGTCACGCACAGGATCTACCTTGTCCCTTGACAACAAATCTTGTCAAGAGGCAATCGCCGTGACAAACCCCGGCCCGAGGTCGAGGATTGATGTCCAGGACGGTACGACTTCAGGAGGCCCGGTGCTCTTCCACATCACGCAGGTCCACACCCCCGAGCTATGCCCTCTCGACGAGGGTGGGTCCAACTCCCTCTACGACCCCGACGCCCCGGGGATCCGACTGGTGGGGCGCTACGGCGCCAACGCCCAGCACACGCTCTTCCTGGTCGTGGACGCCGATGACGTGAACGCCCTCCACCAGTTCCTGTTGCCCGGCTTCAAGCGGTGCACGAGCACGATCACCCCGGTGAGCGAGGCCCCCGTCCCCAAAGGGTGAGCCTGCGCCACCACTGATGGCCTCGCCAGCGAGGATGAACCGTCCGACCTGGAGCGAGGAGATCATGGCCCCACCGACGCTGTTCCTGACCGTGGGACTCCCGGGCACCGGGAAGACCACGGCTGCTCGCCGCCTCGAGGTCGAGCAGCGGGCCTTGCGGCTCACCAAGGACGAGTGGGTCAAGGCGCTCTACGGGCAGGACAACCCGCCTGCGGCTCAGGCGGTGATCGAGGGCCGGCTCATCCAGGTCGGCCTGCGCGCCCTCGAGCTCGGCACCGACGTCGTGATCGACTACGGCCTCTGGGGTCGAGACGAGCGCTCCGCGCTGCGACAGGCCGCAGCCGACCTCGGTGCGCGCTCGGAGCTCCACTACTTCGAGCTCACCCCGGCCGAGCAGCGCAGCCGACTCGCCCAGCGTCAGGCCGAGGCGCCGCACACGACGTGGCGGATGTCCGACGAGGAGCTCCTCGACTGGGCTGACGGCTTCGACGTCCCGACTCCCGGTGAGCTCGACGGGAGCGAGCCGATCGACGACCCACCCGCCGGCTTCGCGACGTGGGACGAGTGGCGCGCTCGTCGCTGGCCCGCGTCGGTCTCCGGCTAGTCCAGTCCCAGGACCTCCTTAAGGGCCGAGCGCTCGGACACGCCCAGCCGGCGGCCGGCTCGGTAGAGGTGCCCCTCGACGGTCCGCACCGACACGGTCAGCCGCTCCGCGATGTCCTTGTTCGACAGCCCCCGGGCAGCCAGCTCGACGATCTCGCGCTCACGCGTGGTCAGGGGCAGGGGACGCACCGCGAGAGCCAGCGCCGGGGTGCGGGCGCCGGACGCGGCAGCCAGCCGCTCCGCGAAGGCCGAGGCGGACAGGGCCGATCCCCGTCTGCCCTGCCGACGGTGGCTGTGAGCCGCCTGGGCGGCCGCATCCCCGGCGGCGACGAGATCTCCGAGCCGTTCCCACGCCTGGGCAGCCTCGAGGAGCCGCACGCCGTCGGCGTCGGCCCACGCCTGGGCGTGCGCGCAGGCGGCGGAGGCCCGTGGACCGAGCCGGGCGAGTGCCGTGAGCCGTGGCAGCGCGCACGTCGCGTCACCCAGCTGGACGGCCGTCTGCCAGGCGAGCACCTCGAACGCGAGCGCACCCGATTCCTGCGCCACCGTCGCTGCGGAGGCGGCCTGGTCGAGCGACTCGGTGGTCGCTCCCTCGGCGGCCGCACCCCACGCCAGCGCCAGGAGGTCGTCAGGTGCCAGGAACCGGAACGCCGGATGCTGGTCGGAGAGGATGCCGGTCAGGAGAGGGCTCGCCTCCGCAGCCTCGCCGGCCTGCGCCAACGCCGTCGCCAGCAGCGTTCGACACCGGAACCGGAACTCGTGACCCGAGTCCGACAGCCCGGCCCACGCCTCGCGCAGCGCCACCAGGGCCTCGGCGACCCGTCCCGCGGCCAGCGCGGCGTGCCCAGCGACCACCAACCCCATCAGCCGGGCTGGGCCAGGCAGGTCGGCCGAGGCCGCCCGCATCCTCCGCGCCTGGTCGTCACCGCGGGCCGGGGTGCCGTTCAGTCGATGTCCGAGAACCTGGAGGTCCGCGAGCCCGAAACCGGGGATCACCGTGGGCACCCGGTCGGCGGTGAGCCCACCTACGACTGCGGCCTCGTCGAGCAGCTCGGGCTTCCCGGACAGGGCTGCCGCAGCCGACACCGCCGACGCGACCAGGATCCGGGCGAGGTCGTCGGGGAGGTCCGCACGCAGCAGGCGCGGACCGCTGGCCAGCACCGGCGACAGCTCTCCGGCAGCCGCCGCCACGGCAAGCGACATCGCGGCAACATGCAGGGGAAGCGCGTCACCGGCTCCGGCCGCCTCCAGCGCCTGCCGTGCCTCCTCCGGTCGAGCCATCGTCCACAGCAGGTTGCCGGTGCGGTGGAGCTGCACCATCGCCCGCAGCTGGGCGTCCGGAGCGGTCTGCGCGAGGTCCTGCAGGATCGCCTCCGCCTCCTCTCCGCGGCTGAGCCACGACAGGGCCGCGGCGTGCACCAGCCGGGCTACCGGCGCACCGGACGCGGCGGCCGCCCGCGCCAACCGCTCGGCCAGCGGCAGGTCGTACAGCCTGGTCGCGGCCTCGGCTGCCTGCAGGAACAGCAGGGGATCGGCGGGCAGGTCGGAGTCAAGGGTGAGGACAGCCCGAGGAATCAGGTCCTGGGCGTCCGACAGGGTCAGCGCCACCTGGCCGCGCAGCCGGCGCGCCCGCAGGGCGCCCATCGCGCTCCGGCGCACTTCGCCGTACAGCGGGTGCGCCAACCGGACCGTGTGCCCGTCTGTTCTCACGAGGCCCCGGCTCTCGGCCTCCTCCAGCCCTGAGACGGTGGTCAGGGAGGACAGCGTCGAGAGGTCCAGGGGTTCGGCCAACGCCACCAGGTCGACCACGTCCTGCACCCCTCGAGCGAGAGCGCCGATCTCGTCCTCGACGAGGTCGGTCAGCTCCGGTGAGATCATCGGCTGGCTGGTCCACCGCCACACGCCGGACGCCGGGGTGAACCGCCCCGCTGACACCTCACCGGCCAGCAGGTGGCGCAGGAAGAGCGGACTGCCCTGGGTCAGGCTCCACAACCGGTGCGCGGAGGCGGAGTCGACCGGTCCACCCAGCACCCGGGCGACCAGGCCGCCGGTCTGGGCGGCGTCCAACGGGGCCAGGTCCAACCGCGGCAGGTGATCGTCCTTCCACAGAGCCGTCACGATGTCGGCGACCGGCTCTCCGGCCCGCAGCGTCACCAGGACCGGCGCCAGGCGGCGTGCGACGACCCGGTGCAGCACGATCGCCGAGTGCTCGTCCAGCAGGTGCGCGTCGTCGACCGACAGGACCAACGGCCGCAGCGCCACGAGCTGATGCACGGCGCGTCCGATGGTCTCCGCAGCGTCGCCGGGAGGCACGTCGAGCAGGCCCGCGAACGCGCCGAGGGGCAGCGGTCGCGCCGCCGTACTCCCATGGGCCCAGACGACCGTGACACCTGGGCCGACGAGGTCGACTGCCTCACGGGCGAGGCGGGTCTTGCCCACACCGGAAGGGCCCGACACGACGACGCCCGCTGCACCGGGCCGGATGGCCGTCACCACCCGGCGCAGCTCCTCGTCGCGGCCGGTGAGCGGCCAGGTCCGTTCCATGTGGCTATCCGTTGTCCCAGGCGAACACCTTCTGGAAGTCCGGACCCTCGTCCTCGGAGTCGAACGTCACCAGCAGCGTCTTCGGGTCGGTGTCGCGGAGCTCGGCGGTGATGGCGGCGGTGTCGCAGTACTCCGGCGAGTTGGGGACGAAGCTCATCTCGATGCGTGAGTCGGTGCCGTGGATGTCGGTCACTCGCCCGTTCAGGCAGCCGCCGTTCGGATCGTCCGAGGCAAGGACCCCCGAGGTGAGGCCGGCATCCTGCAGGTGCAGGTTGACCGTGACGGCGTTGTCGATGATGAAGGGATCTCCGACCCAGTTGCCGGGGCCCTCGAGCACGAAGCTGCTCGGAATGCCCGGCGACTCGCGCGGCGGCCGCTGTAGCCACCAGACGGCGGCCCCCGCGAGGACGAGGGCGACCGCCGCGACAGCGATGATCAGCGGTCGTGGCCTCGGCAGCCGAAAGGCCGCAGACGTGGCCGGCGCTGACACTCCTGGCGGCGCCTCGGGCAGCACCTCCGGCGCATCAGAGGTCGCTGCGACGGGAACGGGCGCCTCGCCGAGCGCCTGCGTCGCCGCCGTCGAGACGCTGCGGCTGTCGTCCTCCGCCAGGCGTGCCAGAGCAGCGCGGGCTCCGAGTGCGAGCCCGGCGTGCGAGCCCTCCGCCAGCGCAGCCAGCTCATGTACGGCGGCCGCGCGCACCCCGGCCAACGGGCTCTCCACCGACTGCTGCAGTTCCGGGGGCAACGGCGAGGGCTCGGTCACCGGTCGGCTGCGGCGGGCCAGGTGCAGGTTGCCCTGCACGCCGAACGTCCACTTGCCGGGGGTCTGCTGCGGAGCGACCTCGCGCACCGCGTCGTACACATAGTCGTAGAGCTCATCCAGACCGACCCACCCGTCCTGGTCACGGTCGGCCTCCCCCGTGGCCAGGCCGCGGACCATGGCCGTGGTGAACACCGACGGCTGAGCGGGCAGGTCCTGGGTGAGCTGGTCGCCCTCGAAGGCATACTCCAACGCCCCCGACGCGGTGATGACGGCGCGACCGCGGCCGTCGAAGCGCTCCTGGATGTCGATGCTGGTGCCCCCACGCGTGGCCATGCCGCGGTCGAACGCACCGGCGTAGCAGCAGTCCAGCAGGAGCACGATCCGGCGCGAGCGGGACGCGGTCATCTGACGGTTGACGAAGTTCGCCGCGGTCGAGGTCGAGGCCAACCGGGCCAGCCTGGTGTTGGTCGCGGCGAAGTGCAGCTCGCCGTCCTGGTTCTTGATGCCGTGACCGGAGAAGTGCAGCACCAGCAGGTCGTCGGGCCCCCGGTCGGCGAAGTACTCCTCGACCGCCTCGTTGACGACGTGGGCCGGCTGGTCCACCACCGTCTGGATGTCGAAGCCACCGATGTCCGGGTCCCTCAGGACCTCGGCGAGCGCCTCCGCATCGGCCGCTGCTCCGCGCAGGCCTTGGAGCGACGGGTCCTCGTAGTGACTCGTCGCGACGATGAGGGCGCTGCGCACCCCTGCGGTCTCTGCGGCGCTGGACATGACACTGGACAAGAGCAACGGGTCGATCTGGGGATACCGCTGACGGGCACCATCCTGCTCCTCCCACGCTCGCCCCGCCAGCCCCGCGAGGGGCACCCGGGCTCACCAGGTCGGACCAGGTGATGCCGCCGGCGGATCGGGGCTAGCCCCCATGCGCGCGGTCGCGCCACCGCCGGCGGAAGAGCGCGACGACAAGCAGGGCGGCGCCGATCGCGGTGTAGACCATCCCGCCGCCCGTCAAGGCACGCTGCATCTCGCCGGACGTGAACGCGCCGCCGACCCAGAGGACCAGGCCGAGCGCGATCACTGTCAGCTCACCGCGGGCGTCGCTCGCCATGCAGACCAGGGTACGCCGCGCCGCGGGTGGGGAGCGCGGTTCAGTCCAGGCCGAGGTGCCGCAGCAGGTTGGCCGAGAACCGCACGCCCATCGTGGCGATCACACCCTTCATGGCGATCCCGACAGCCGGCGCGGCGAGCCGTGACAGCGGCAGGTCGACCGACACCGACAGCGCGATGGACAGCGCGGTCCCACCGGAGGTCTCCGCGAGGTCGTAGCGCCCGGCCACACCCGCCCGCTGCGTCTCACCGGCCGGCGGTTCGTGCACGAAGTCGATGCGCTCCGGCTCGTCGAACGTCATCCGCTCGGTGAACGCCGGAACCACGCTGACGCCGAGCACCGGGATGCGGGACAGCTGCCAGTGCCACAGCTCGCCCCGCTCGTCGGACGAGACCGAGATCGACTGCAGGAAGGGCGTCAGCCGGGGCAGCAGCACCGGGTCGGTCAACGCGGCCCAGATCGCGGCCCGGTCGGCCTTCACCACCGACGACGTCTCGGTGGAGCTGCTGAACACGGTCACCGAGCGCTCATCCGGTCCAGCCGGGTGCGCAGCAGTGCCTCCCGGTGCACGTTGCCGTGCAGGCCCAGGTAGCGCTCGCGGAAGACCGCCAGCAGGGCGTCGTCGAGGCGGCGTACGGCGCCGGGCGGGTAGCGGTAGCCCATCTGCTCACTGATCTGCGCGTCGTCGACGGTGCGCAACGCGTCGGCCAGCTCGTCGAGCGAGGTGATCCCCAGCTCGAGCAGCAGCCCCGAGATCCAGGCGTAGTGGTCGGTGCGCGACCACCCGGCGTCGGAATACTGCCCCGCCAGGAACGCCGCCAGCTCCCGGGCGCTGATCCGCGGGTCGTCGTCCTCCGGCTCGGTCGACGGGGCGGTGACCTCCGGTCGCAGCCGGTCCCAGATCGTGGAGAACTCCCGGTCGGCCAGCTCGAGCAGTCCGGCCGCCAGCGTGAACCGGCGGTCGAAGTCGCGCACGTGCTCGTCGGGGATGGTGCCCTTGTAGCGGATGTCGTGCTCGAACTCCGCCCACGCGTGCTGCAGCACCGTGCGGATCTGCACCGAGGCCCCCAGCCCGTGCATCGCGGCGTACGTCGGAGCGTTGGCGCGCCCCGCGTCGAGCGAGATCACCAGGTGCCGGCTGGCGTAGCCGAAGCGGCCCTCGCTGGCCGTCTCCTGCCCCATGTCGCGGTCGTCGAGCACGGCGATCTGGTCGGCCAGCAGGTCGGCCACCGCCGTCACGTCGCTCTGCACGTAGGTGATCACCCGGATCCCCAGCTGGTCGGTGATGTCGGTCAACGGGTCGGGGTAGAGCAGCTTGCCGTCGGCGGAGGTCCGCGACGCCTTCTCGGCGAACGACGCGATGCTCTTGGTGCGCCCCGTGACGCTCAGGTAGTTGATGCCGCCGTCGTCGAGGATCGTGGTGACGAGGGCGACGAACTCCTCGCCGGCCCGCTGCAGGGAGGGATGCCGGGCGGCGTACTCCTGGACCGCGCGGCTCAATGGCGTCGGCCGCGGCGGGCGGGCGCTCGGCTGGTGGTCGGCGGGCAACGTCGGCGTGACGATGTAGCCCTCGGCGAAGTCGCCGTAGACCGTGACGTCGTCAGGACGGCGTACGACGTACAGCGCGACGTAGGCGCAGACCACCGCATCCACCTGGTCCTCGACCCGGCGCAGCTCGCTCTTGCGGGTGGCCGCCGCCACCTGGCGCGCGAGCTCCCGCCACGGCTCGTGATCGCCCACGTGCAGCGCCGTCTCGGCGGTCGCCAACCCCTCCACCAGGTCCATCAGGTGCCGCAGCGCACCCTTGAGCTCGGCGAGCGAGCGGCCCGGCTTGTTCTTGTACTTCAGCGTCCGCCCCAACCGGAACAACGCCACCGTGGCCGGGTGGGGGTAGACCTCGATCGCCCGCCGCCGACTCGTGGACGAGGGGTCCATGTCCAGCCCGAGCGCCTTCGACAGCAGCGCCCCCCGGGGCGTCTCGCTGAACTCCGGCTTGGCCGTGTTCGAGGGGTGTGCACCGGCCTCGAACGCGCGGAAGTCGCGGTTGAGGGCCGACTCCGCCGGGCGGTTGCCGGTCGGGTTCGTCACCACCAGCGGGGCGTCGATGCCGACCAGGCAGTCACCCTCGACGTACGGCGCCAGACCGGCCAGGATCTCCTCGTCCGTGCTCACCGTCGAGACGTGCACCAGGCGCCCGGCATCGTCGAGCGCCGCCAGACCGGTGGGCTTGCGCTGGCCCCAGGCGAGGTCGACGCCGACGAAGTACATGGGTGCAGCCTGACAGGTCAGGCCTGATGCACGATGCGGTACCGCACGAAGGCAGGCACCAGCAGGGCGGCGACCACAGTCCCGACCACCACGAGGACGCCACCGCCGGCCGCCGTCGCCGCCGTCCCGACCATCGCCGCCGACGCGCCGTGCACCACGTCAGCGACGCGCGGACCACCGGCCACCACCACGATGAAGACCCCCTGCAGGCGTCCGCGGACCTCGTCCTTGGCGGCCGTCTGCAGCATGCTGGTGCGGAACGCCGCCGAGGCCATGTCGGCTGCGCCGCCGATGACGAGCAGGCCGACCGCCACCCACAGGAACACCCCGGCGGACCCGTCGGCCAGCCCGGTGGCGAGGCCGAAGCCGGTGATCGCCAGCCCCCAGACCAGGATGCAGCAGATCACCGCGAAGCCCTGGCGCTCGACTCTCGAGACCCACCCCGAGAACACCCCACCGATCACCGCACCGGCCGGGATGGCGGCGAACAGCAGCGCGAACGCCAGCCCGCCCTCGCTCGGACCGCCGAAGCTGGTGTGCGCCATCTCCGGGAACAGGGCCCGGGGCATCCCGAACAGCATCGCGATGATGTCCACGACGAACGACATCAGGAGCACCGGGTGCCCCTTGAGATAGGCCAGGCCGTCGATCACCGAGCGCAGTCCGGGCGGGACCGCGATCCCCTCCACGGGCAGTCGCGGCAGCGCGATGACCGCGCCGAGCGTGGCGAACAGCGTGATCGAGTCGACCAGGTAGAGCCAGGAGAAGCCCAGGACGGGGATGAGGACGCCGCCGACCAACGGCCCGGCGATCGCGCCGGCCTGCATCACCGTCATGTTCAGCGAGTTGGCCGCCGGCAGCAGCTGGGGGGTCAACAGCTTGGGCAGCACCGCGCTGCGGGTCGGCTGGTTGACCGCGAAGAACGCCTGCTGCACCGCGAACAGGCACAGCAGCAGCCACACGTTGCTCGCCCCGGTGACGGCCTGGGTCCAGAACAGCACGCTGGTGACGATGAGTCCGAGCGTCGTCCACAGCAGCACGGTACGGCGGTCGAACGCGTCAGCCAGCGCACCGCCCCACAGCCCGAAGATGACCAGGGGCACCAGCCCGAAGATCCCCGTCAGACCGACGTACGCCGAGGAGCCGGTCATCGCGTAGATCTGCGCCGGCACCGCGACCACGGTCAGCTGGGCACCGATGACGGTGACGATGTTGGCCAGCCAGAGCCGCCGGAAGTGCGGGTTCTCCAGCGGCCGGGTGTCGGCCAGCATGCCTGAGAACCGAGCCGACGCCACGGGGCGACGCTACCGTCCGTCCCGCCCGACCTCGCGACCGGCCACTCGACCGGCTACTCCTCCAGCATCCCCTTCATGGTCTCGATCTCGGCCTGCTGGCTGGTCGCGATGCTGGTGGCCAGGGCGATCGCGGGCGGGAAGGCTCCGGCCTCGATCTCGAGCTCGGACATCTCGATCGCGCCCTCGTGGTGCTCGATCATCATCCGCAGCCACATAGACTCGAACCTCGAGTCGGCTGCGGAGTCGAGCCCGGTCAGCTCGCTGTCGGACATCATGCCGTTGCTCATGTCCACGTCGCCCATGTCCATGCCGTGCATGCCGGTGGAGTCGGGCACGTCCTCACCCCACCCCTCGAGCCAGCCGGTCATCTTCTCGATCTCGGGCGTCTGCGCCGCCTTGATGCCGGCTGCGAGCTCGGCGAACTCGGGGGACACGTCGCGGCCCTCGGTCATGTCGACCATCACCAGGGCCTGGGCGTGGTGAGGGATCATGTCGGTCGCGAAGACCACGTCGGCCTCGTTGTGCTCGGCGGTGTCGCCGGTGGGGGTGTCGTCGGCGGAGCACCCGGCCAGGGCCAGGGCGGTGGCCGCCAGGAGGGCGGCGATTCTGCTTCTCATGATGGATCTCCTGAAGTGTCGGTGGGTTTCTGCGGGCAGGCGGGAACGCGGTTCACCACGGGGTGAACCGAGACCCTCAGCAGCGGCAGAGACCGAGCCGGATCAGGTCGGGCGGATCGGGTGAGCGGGCGCGGGTCCCGACGGACCGCACCAGCAGGCGCGAGTCGGCGTACCGACGGATCCAGCGTCCGCGCTCGAGGCCGACCAGGAACGCCAGCCCAGCCAGCAGCAGGGCTACGCAGAGACCCATCGGCCCCGAGCCGTCCACGGTCGTCGGGGAGGCCACAGCGCCTCCGTCGGCCGTCGCGGGCGACGCGGCCATTGAGGGCAGCGAGTGCGACATGCCGGACATGCCCGGCATCGAGCCCCCGGAGGTGCCGTGGTCGTCCAGACCGTGCATGGCGAGGAGCCCGGCCAGCAGCGCGACGACGACGAGCCAGCGTCGTACGCCCGTGCTCCGAACAGCCGCACTGCTCATGCCTCCACAGTACGCCGCGCCTCGGTGCCGCTACCCGGTCTGGTCCGACTCGCCGGGGGCGTCCAGGGCGACCACCGCCTCGACCTGCCACTCGTAGTGGGTGCGGTGACGCGTCACCGCACCCAGCGTGAGCTGGGGCCCCGAGACGAGCATGGTGAGGTCGTCGAGGGCCTCCACCGCGGCCTCGGCCCTGAGCTTGCCGATGATGCTGTCCCGCTCGGCCGGCCGGTTGAGGTAGCCGAGACTGACGTGCGGCCAGAACGCCTCGTCGCTGACGACCCCGCCGATCGCCCGCAGTGCCTCGTCGAGCCGGCGTTGCAGGTCCATCAGCGCCGGTTGGGGACGCACCCGCAGCACCACCGAGTCGACCATCGTGCTGACCGGACCGAGCTCCAGCTGCACCGTCGGGCAGCCGGCGAGCGCGGCGCCGGCCGCTGCGACCACGGCCGCGATCCGGTCGGCGTCGACCTCGTCGACGAAGCCCACCTCGAGCAGGGTGAGGTGCAGCCACTCGTGGGGGATGACGTCGACGCTCTCGATCGCCTCCAGCACGGAGGTCAGCTCGTGGCAGTCGGACCAGAAGGCGGGCTGGTTCTCGAAGGTGAGATACCAGTAGAGGCACGGGCGCTCGGTGGTCCAGTCGGGGCGCCACTGACGATGCTCGACCAGGCGACTGGTCTCGGGCCACGCATCAGTCGGCATCGAACCGCACCCTTCGCTCGAGCCCTGATCCAGCACGACGATCATGCCGCACCCTGCGAGTCCTGTCCGCAGAACTCGCCGGGCCCTAGAGTTCCCAGGTGACCTCGATCCTGACCGTGCTGGGTGTCCTGCTGGTGGTGGCCGACTACGTCATCAAGTTCCTCGCGATCGGCGTGCTCCCCAGCAACAAGAAGCCCTCCTCCGCGATGGCCTGGCTGATCCTGATCCTGGTCATCCCATTCGCCGGCTTCTTCGTCTTCCTGTTCCTGGGCCGGACCAACATCGGCGCCAAGCGCCAGGCGCGCCAGGAGGAGGCCGACCAGGCGATCCGGGCGGCGACGGACGCGCTGGTCTCCACAGGCTCCACCACCGAGGGCCGCTCGACCCCCGACGGCCCGGCCTACCTCGCCTCGATGGCCACCCTCAACCGCAACCTGGGCTCGTTGCCCCTCCAGTCCGGCAACCGCATCGAGCTGTTCCCGGGCTACGGCGACGCGATCGCCGCGATGACCCGGGCCGCCACCGAGGCCCACTCCACCATCGAGGTCGAGTTCTACATCTCGGCGTGGGACGACGTCACGACGCCGTTCTTCGAGGCGCTGGTCGACGCCGCCGCTCGGGGAGTCACGGTGCGGCTGCTGTTCGACCACATGGGCTCGCGCGGCATCCCGGGCTACCAGGGCTTCCTGGCCAAGCTCGAGACCTCGGGCATCGCCTGGCACCCGATGCTCGCCGTCCAGCCGCTCAAGGGGAAGTTCCAGCGACCTGACCTGCGCAACCACCGCAAGATCATGGTCGTCGACGGCCGGATCGCGTTCACGGGCTCGCAGAACCTCATCGAGCCCGGCTACAACAAGCCGAAGAACCACGCCGCGGGTCGCGAGTGGGTCGAGCTCGTCGCCCGGGTCGACGGCCCGGCGGTCAACGCGCTGCGGGCCGTCTTCGCCAAGGACTGGTACACCGAGGCCCACGAGCGGCTCGGCGAGGAGATCCGCACCGACTCCGCCACCGTGCACCCGGAAGGCCCGCAGACGGTGACCGCCCAGGTGCTGCCCAGCGGCCCCGGCTACGTCACCGAGAACAACCTGCGCCTGTTCACCGCCCTGATCTACTCCGCGCAGCGCCGGGTCTCGCTGACCAGCCCCTACTTCGTGCCCGACGAGCCCCTGCTGTACGCCGTGACCACGGCCGCTCGGCGCGGCGTCGAGGTCGAACTGTTCGTCAGCGAGGAGGGCGACCAGTTCATGGTCTACCACGCGCAGTGCTCCTACTATCAGGCGCTGCTCGAGGCCGGCGTACGGATCTATCTCTACCCCGCGCCCGCGGTGCTGCACTCCAAGCACTTCTCCATCGACGACGACGTCGCGGTGATCGGTTCGAGCAACATGGACATGCGCTCCTTCGCCCTCAACTACGAGGTGTCGCTGATGCTCACCGGCGGTGACATCGTGAGCCGGTTCAAGGAGGTCGAGGACAGCTATCGCTCGCTGTGCCGCGAGCTCACCCTCACCGAGTGGCAGGCGCGGCCGTGGCGGCAGCGCTACGTCGACAACGCGATGCGGCTCACCGCGGCCCTGCAGTAGCGCTCAGCCCGACTCGCTGCGACGGCTGGTCTGCGTGCGGACCAGCGCAGCGACCACCACGACGTTGAAGACGATCAGCCCGCTGACCATCGCCCTGGCCAGCTGACCCTCGGCGTGCACGTCGCCGTACCCGACGGTGGCCATCGTGCTCAGCGTGAAGTAGAGCGCGTCGGTCCGGGTCTGCAGCTCGGGGATCTCCGAGGGCCGGATCTCGTTGAGCAGGTAGAACGCCAGCGAGAAGGACATCACCAGGAGCACGAGCAGCATGCTCAGCGCCTCCATGCTCAGGAGCGTCTCGCCGCGGCGTTGGCGCCCGAACTCCTTGGTCATCATCCAGATCACCAGACCGAGGGCGGCCACCGTCAGCACCAGGCCCAGGATCTCCACCCCCAACGAGTCGCCGAGCCGCACCGGAAAGGCGTAGTAGGCGGTCAGCAGGCCCACGAAGCCCAGGACGGGCCGAGACCAGTGGAACCTCCGGCGGGGCTGCATCAGGCCGGGTCTTCCGCCGGCTTCCCACTGATCAGCGGCTCCATCCAGCGCGAGCCCGGATCAGCCTCGACCAGGATGGCCTTGAACAGCAGGCTCATCGGCACGGCCAGCAGGGCACCGAGCGGGCCGAGCACCCAGGCCCAGAACACCAGCGACATGAAGGTCAGCGTCGTCGAGAGACCGACTGCGTTGCCGACGTACCTCGGCTGGATGACCGACTGGATGACCAGGTTGATCAGCGAGTAGACCACGATCACCCAGATCATCAGGCCCGGCCCGCCCTCGAGCAGGCCGATGACCGCCGGGGGGATCACCCCGATGACGAACCCGATGTTGGGGATGAAGTTGGTGACGAAGGCCAGCACTCCCCACACGAACGCACCCGGCACGCCCATCGCGGCCAGCACCGCCGTGTCGATGACCGCGACGATCAGGCCGAAGATCGCCGACACCCCCAGATAGCTGCGGGTCCCTTGGGCGAAGTGCTCCAGGGCCTCGACCAGCTCCGGGCGGTGGGCGCGGGCGCCGTCGGCGAGCCGGGAGACGTGGGCGGCGTCGAAGGCCAGGAACAGCAGCAGGGTGATGATGAAGAACAGGTTGGTGAAGATCGCCAGGATGCTGCTCAGCAGCTTGGTCGCGACGTCGACCACCTTGCCGACGTCCATGGCTCCGACCACGGCGTCCACCTGGTCGGTGCCCACTCCTCGGTCGGCGAGCCAGTGGCCGACGTCGTCGACCAGGTCGCTGATCTGCGGGGCGTACGACGGGATGAGGACCGCCAGCCGGCCCACCGAGACCACCAGTGCGAGCGTCATCAGCACGATCAGCACGTAGGCCGCGACCAGCACCACCACCGACGCGGCCCAGGTGGGCAGCCGCTTGTCGAGCGCTGCGCGCATGGGGTGGAACACGATCGTCAGGGCCAGGGCGAGCATTCCCGGCCCCACGATCCCGCTGGCCGACCGCAGCCCCGCGATGATGAAGAACAGCGCGGCCGCGCCGACCAGCAGGGTGGTGGTGCGCGGCAGTGTCGGCAGGCCCTTGGCGCCGGCGGGAACGTTCATGGGTTGCTCCTCGTGAGGTTCTTCCGGTGTCCGAGCTGCTCCAGGATCCCGACCAGGTGCTGGTGCAGCTCGTCGCCTCCGACGATCTGCTCGACGGGGTCGAGCAGGTGTGGAGGGGCGAGCACGAAGCCCCGATCCTGCCAGCCACCGAGCCCGCCGTGACAGCCGACCAACGGTTCGAAGGCTGCCACCTCCTGCGTGCCCGGGTCCACCAGCGAGTTGACCAGCACGTCGGGACACTGGGCCATGGTGGCCACCTTGAGCAGCATCGCGGGCGCGTGCTCGCCGAAGTCCAGCAGGGGGTCCTCCCCCTCCACGACGCCGGTCGCCAGGTGGTGCCGGCCGGCGCCCCCGATCGCCACCGGACCGTCGTCCGACATCACGGCGACGAACCCGACCCCGGGATGTGCGGCCAGCCCGGGCACGAGCGCCGGCCACTTCGCGTCGAGCTGCTCCAGCGTCATCCGCTCGGGGGCCGGCACGAAGACCAGGCCCAGGTTGCCGCTGCCCACGACGACGAACTCCACGTCGTCGGCCGACTCCTCGGGCGAGATCCGCTTGCTCATCTGGCGGGCGGCGGCCTGCTGGACGCCGGTCGTGCCCTTGCCGCCGCCGAGGTCCTCGATCACCGAGTCGACCCGGCCCCACCCCTCGACGTTGTCCTCCAGGCTGGTGGACGCCGAGTGGGTCAGCTGGGTGCACAGCTCGCTCAGCGTGGTGCCGTAGCGCGAGGCGAACGGCTCGCCGGTGGAGTGCCCGTGGTCGCTGAGCAGCACGAGGTGGTAGCGGCGGGGCGCCTTGGCGGCCACCTGCTCCAGGATGGCGATGACGTGGTCCAGGCCGGTGAGGGCGATCAGCGACTCCAACCGGGTGCCCCCCGCGTGGTGGGCCACCTCGTCGTAGTCCACGTAGTTGACGTAGATGCTCTTGGCGCCGCGCATCATCTCCTCCGAGACGATGGCGGTGTTCAGGTCGCGCAGCATCCCGTTGGTGAAGGCCCGCAGTCCCGCGAACGTCCAGGAGCGGTGCACCCGCGGATGCATCGACTGGCGGTGCTGGCGCTTGGCCTGGAAGCGCTCGCGGACCAGCTCGGCGATCGTGCGCGACACGCTGCGCGAGAGTCCGTCGGGGCGCAGCAGGAAGCGTGCGAACACGACGCGGGTGCGCCGGGAGCCGCGCGACACCTCGAGGCGGCTCATCGTCATCGCGGCCTTCGGCGCGTCGCCGGTGAACAGGTTGGAGATCGACACCCCGTCGTCGGCCAGCAGGCCATGCCCGTTCGAGGCCCGCGACTCGATGATCGCGGCGTCCTTGGGGAGGTTGGCCACCAGCACCCGCCCGAGCTCACGGTCGTACCAGCGGAACGCCGGCACGCCGGAGGCGTGACCCTGCAGGATCGCCTGCTGGCTGGCCGGCGTCGTGCAGGGCATCTGCACGGTCCACTCGTGGACGGCGTGGCTGCCGCTGTCCAGCCAGCGCCGCAGGGTCGGCATCGAGCCCGACTGCAGCACCCAGTGCATCACCGGGAACGACACCCCGTCGAGCTGCACGAACAGCACTCCGTCGACCTCCGGGTCGGCCACCGCACCCGGCTTGGTCCGCAGCAGCGTCGCGGCGAACAACTCGTCGGTTCCCGCGCTGACGAACCAGGCCAGCACGGTGCCGAAGGCAGCCGCGATCCAGGCCGCCGCCAGGGCTGTCCACCACGAGTTGAACGAGGCACCCGGCACCACGTCGAGGGCGATCTGCATGATCACGGCCTGGCCGAAGACGGAGGCCAGCGCGACAGCTATCCAGCCGATGGTCGCGGCCACCTCCACCAGGATCGGCCGCACGATCATCCCGACGATGCCGGTGACCGCGGCCGCGGCCAGGAGGGGCCGCCACGACGAGTAGTCGAAGCCGGGCAGCACCCGCGCGGTCAGCAGCAGCGCGAGGAAGGACAGGAACCACGAGACCAGCAGCCTGACGACGTCACCGGTATGGATCCGCTTCATGCTCTACACCACCCAGACGAAGACGACGAGGACTCCGAGACCCAGCAGACAGGCGCGCAGGGCGCCGTACCCCACCTTGGCGGACGCCGACTCGCTGGTCGAGCCGACGAGCTCACGGACCCTGACCGCGACCCTTCCCGGACCGCTGATCCAGGCGACCACGAGCACCAGCAGGGCCAGCACCAACATCGTGCGCATCGAGGCGCGCAGCGAGACCACCAGGATGTCCCAGACCTCCCGTACGACGTCCGTGTCGTCGGGCACCAGCCCGACGACCTGCTCCCGACCGATCCGCAGCGCGATCGCGAGCAGCACCACGCCCAGGACCGCGCCGTAGGACAGGAACCGGACGGCGCGGCGGCGATCGCGGGCCAGCAGCACGGCGAGACCCACCAGCACCAGCCAGATCAGGGGCAGCCAGTAGCCGAGCCGGTCCAGGATCGTGTAGGCGGTCTGGGCCCTGCTCAGGTCGTCGGCGTCGATGAAGGTGAAGCCGGCCTGCACCTCCGGCAGGTTGGCGGGGTCGAGGATCCCCTGCTCTCCCAGGATGCCGAGGACGGTGTTGAGCAGGGTGCTCAGCTGGATGCTGACCCGGCCCTCACTCGTGACCAGCTCGCTCTGCTCGCCCGAGAGGATCGCGACGAGCTGTTCGTGGGCGGAGCGGTTGGCAGTCGCCCACGCGGTCGCGAACTCGGGATCTCGCACCACCCGGACGACGGCGTTGTGCACAGCGCCGGTGATCGCGCCCTCGAGAGACCCCGACAGGGCGCGGAGTCCGAGGCGCACCCGTGGCGACAGGTCGCGATCCGCCAGCAGATCGGCGATCTGCTGCTCCCTCGTCTTCACGTCGATCACCGCGAGCAGCGCGCTCTCGAGACGCACCTCCACTGCCGTCTGCACCGTGGGGTTCTCGGCGGGCGGGGCCACCGTGTCGACGTAGCGGTCCGTGTCGGTGACCACCGCGGCGAGCCACGCCGAGACCAGCGCAAGCGGAAGCACGATCGTGGCGACCACGACGAGGACCGACGAGGCGATCGCGGAGCGAGGAGCGGTCACGAGGCCGATGATTCCACGCTGTCGGGTTTGTCCGGTTCTATCACGACGCGGGGCGGCGCCGTGTCGCCCTGGTCAGCCCTTCCGCTTGCGCTTGGACAGCTGCGACGCCCGCCCGTGCAGAGCGGTGACCACGGTCGCGAAGGCGGTGTCGGTCTTGGCGTCGCGACCGAACGTCGTCAGGTTCAGCACCGGCTTGATCCGCTGGCGCGCGACCGACTTGGCGAAGGTGAACTCCTTGAGGCCGTCGGCACCGTGAATGCGCCCGAAGCCCGAGTCGCCGACCCCGCCGAACGGCAGGCTGGCGATGCCCGCGAACGAGACCACCGAGTTCACCGACGTCATGCCCGAGCGCAGCCGGCGCGCGAGCTCGGGCCCGCGCTTCGCCGAGAACACGGTGGAGCCGAGGCCGTACTTCCCGGCATTGGCGAGGTCGACCGCCTCGTCCATGCTGCGCACCTTGGTCACCGTCACGGTCGGGCCGAAGGTCTCCTCGGTGACGGCCGTCGAGTCCTCGGGTACGTCGACCAGCACGGTCGGCTGGATGAACCGCTCCCCGACGGCACCGGGCCCACCGACGACCGCGCGGCCACCGCGAGCCAGGGCGTCGTCGATGTGGCTGCGCACCACACCCACCTGGCTGGGCATGGTCATCGGGCCGAGCTGGCCGTCGATGTCGGCGCGGACACTGGCTGCGGTGACGGTGAGCTGCTCGACGAAGTCGTCGTAGACCTGCTCGTGGACGTAGATGCGCTCGACGCCGATGCAGGTCTGGCCGGCGTTCGAGAACGCGCCCCAGGCGGCGGCGTCGACGGCGGCCCTCACGTCGGCGTCCGCGTCGACGAGCAGGGCGTCCTTCCCCCCGCCCTCGATGACCACCGGCGTGAGCCGCTCCGCGCAGGCGGCCATCACCTTCTTCGCCGTGGCCGTCGAGCCGGTGAACGCGAGCTTGTCGATGTCGGACCGGCACAGGGCGGCGCCGGTCTCACCCCGCCCGATCACGACCTGGAGGAGCGCGTGCTCCTCGACGGGGACGACCTCCGCCATCGCGTCGGCGAGCCAGACACCGACTCCGGGGGTGAGCTCGCTCGGCTTGAAGACCACCGGGTTGCCGGCCGCCAACGCGTAGGCGATGGACCCCATCGGCGTGAAGACGGGGTAGTTCCACGGGCCGATCACCCCGATCACCCCGAGGGGGAGGTATTCCAGCGAGGCTGCCTGGTTGGCCAGCAGCAGGCCCGGCGACATCCGCCGGCGCCCGAGCACCTTCTCGGCGTGGCCGGCGGCCCAGGCGAGGTGCTCGATGGCGAGCCCGATCTCCAGCTGGGCGTCGCCGTGGGGCTTGCCGGTCTCCTGGTGGACCAGGTCGGCGAGCTGGCCCATCCGGCGGGTCAGCACGCCCCGCCACTGGCCCAGGACCGTCTTGCGCCCCTCGAAGCCGAGACCCGCCCACCAGTCGACCGCGGCGCGGGCCCGGGCCACCGCCGCGGCCACCGACTCCTCGTCGTCGACGGCATGCACGGCGACGACGTCGCCGGTGGCGGGGTTGAGGGACTCGAGCTTGGCTGCGTCGGTCATCGGTCGGCCTTTCGGAGGAGGGTGGCTCGGCCGCGGATCAGGTCCGCGGCGCGCTCGCCGATCATGATCGTGGGGGCGTTGGTGTTGCCGCGTGGCACGACGGGCATCACGCTGGCGTCGACGACCCGCAGGCCCTCGACTCCGCGGACCCGCAGCTGGGGATCGACCACCGACTGCTCTCCCGAGCCCATCGCGCAGGTGCCGACCGGGTGGTAGAGCGTCTGGGTGTGGCGCCGCAGGTGCTCGACGATCTCGCTGTCGGTGGGGTCCCGGTGGCTGGGCATCGACGGCGAGGCGACGTACGCCGCCAGCGGGCCGGTGTGGACGGTGTCGAGGAGGCGGCGTACTCCCGCCGTCATGGCGTCGAGATCCGCCTGGTCGTCGTAGTAGGCCGGGTCGATCTCCGGGTGCCAGCGCGGGTCGACCGAGCGCAGCCGCAGCTGTCCACGACTGGCGACGCTGACCAGGGTCGGGGCCACGGTCACCTTGCGGGTGGTGGGCTCGTGCAGCCCGTTGTCCCAGAAGCCGCTGGGCGCGACGTAGGCCTGCAGGTCGGGGGCGGCCAGGTCGTCGCGGCTCTTCCAGAACCCGCCGCCCTCGCCGATGTTGGACACGAGGGGTCCCGTGCCGGTCGCCTTGGCCCGGGCGAAGTTGACCAGGTTGTTGTAGTCGGCCAGGTCGCTGATGTCCTTGGTGTGGAAGACGAGCGGCGCTGCGGGGTGGTCGTGCAGGTTCTGGCCGACGCCGGCCAGATCGGCGACGACCTGGATGTCGAGCTCGCGCAGGTGGGTCGCCGGACCGATGCCGGACAGCATCAGCAGCTGCGGTGAGTTGATGGCGCCGCCGGACAGGATCACCTCGGCGTCGGCGCGCACGGTGTGGCTCTCGCCGCCGGAGCGATAGGCGACGCCGACGGCCCGGGTGCCGTCGAGGAGCACCCGCTCGGCCAGCGCTCCGGTGCGGATGGTCAGGTTGGGCCGGTCGGCCGCCGGCTCGAGGTAGGCCTTGGCGACCGACCAGCGGCGGCCCTTCTTGCAGGTCACCTGGTAGAGCCCGGCGCCCTCCTGGTCGGAGCCGTTGAAGTCGTCGGTGGGCTTGAAGCCCGCGGCCACCGCGGACTCGACCCAGGCCTCGGTCAGCGGGTGGGTGTAGCGGCGGTCCTCGACGTGGAGCGGCCCGTCCTGGCCGTGGTAGGGCGACCCGAGCCGGGTGTTCCCCTCGGCCTTGATGAAGTAGGGCAGCACCTCGTCGTAGCCCCACCCGTCGGCGCCGTAGCCGTCGCGCCAGGTGTCGTAGTCGAGCCGGTTGCCGCGGATGTAGATCATCGCGTTCATCGACGAGCAGCCGCCGAGCGCCTTCATCCGGGGCCAGTACGCCGAGCGGCTGTTGAGCTGCTTCTGCTCGACCGTCTGGTAGTTCCAGTCCCACCTGGTCTTGAACAGCGTCGCGAAGGCAGCGGGGATGCTGATCTCGTCGGCGTCGGCCGGGCCGCCCGCCTCGAGCAGCAGCACCGAGGTGCCGGGATCCTCGCTGAGCCGGTGCGCGAGCACGGCGCCGGCACTGCCCGCACCGACGATCACGTAGTCGAAGCTCTCGCCTGCTGTACTGCCTGCCACTGGTCCTCCTGGTCGCGTCCCCAGAAACCTATGCCGCCGTGGTCGCCGTCACAACGGCGGCGGTGGCAGGTTCACCCCTCCCGCCAGCCAGCGCTAGCATCCGAAGCATGTCCGAGGACTGGTTCACCACCCGCCTCGCCTTCGTCGCGGCCGCCCGGTGGTACGGCGCGACCACGGCGAGCGTGGAGGCGGACGACTGGCAGCTCGTCGGACTCGGCGAGTGGACGGTGAGAGACCTGGTCGGCCACACCAGTCGGTCGCTGCTCACCGTCGAGTCCTACCTCGACGGCCCGGCCGGACCCCTCGACCTCACGACGCCGACGGCGTACTTCCGAGCCGCCATGGCCTCGATCGGCGACCCGGCGGCGGTCTCCCAGCGGGGCGTGGCGGCTGGTGAGGCGCTCGGAGACCGTCCGGCCGAGGCGGTCGCGGCGATCATCACCCGGGTGGTCGCGCTGATCGAGGACTCCGACGGCGACGACCACGTGGCCACTCCCGTCGGTGGCATGCGGCTGGTCGACTACCTGCCCACCCGCACGTTCGAGCTGACCGTGCACACCTGCGACCTCGCCGTCGCCCTGGGCGGCGAGCCGAGCCCGCCGGCCGAAGCCGCCCGGGCCAGCCTGGATGTGCTCGCTGGGTGCGCCGTCGACGCGGGCAGCGCGGCGGCCCTGCTTCTCGCCGCAACCGGCCGCCGGGGCCTGCCGGACGGCTTCACGATCTTGTGACCGCTGGATCACGCGATGCCACAGCCACCGGGCCCCCCGGGCGCTACCAGGCGTAGTGCTCGGGAGCGGTCTTGCGTCCCGGGAAGATCTCGTCCAGCCGCGCGAGCGCGGCCTCGTCGAGGGTGACGTCGAGCACGGCGGCGTCGAGCTGGTCCTGGGTGCGGGGTCCGACGATCGGGGCGGTGACAGCCGGCTGGTGGAGCAGCCAGGCCAGCGCCACGTCTCCTGGCTCGTGCCCGAGCTCGGAGGCGAACGCCTCGTAGGCCTCGATCGCCGGACGGTTCTTCTCCACGGCCTCCTTGGCGCGACCCTCGAGTCGTCGCCTGCCGTCCCGGTCCTTGCCGAGTACGCCGCCCAGCAGCCCGCCCTGCAGCGGCGACCAGGGCAGGATCCCGATGCCGTAGTGCTGTGCCGCCGGGATCACCTCGAGCTCGATGTCGCGCGTGACGAGGTTGTAGATCGACTGCTCGCTGACCAGGCCGCTGAAGTGCCGCGAGGCGGCGGCTGCCTGAGCCTGGGCGAGGTGCCAGCCGGCGAAGTTGCTGCTGCCGGCGTACAGGACCTTGCCCTGGGCGACGGCCACCTCCATCGCCTGCCAGATCTCCTCCCACGGCGTACGCCGGTCGACGTGGTGGAACTGGTAGAGGTCGACGTGGTCGGTCTGCAACCGGGTCAGCGAGGCGTCGAGCGCACGCCGGATGTTCAGCGCCGACAGTCGCCCCTCGTTGGGCCACTCCCCCATGTCGCCGTAGAGCTTCGTGGCCAGGACCGTCTTCTCACGCCGGCCACCTCCCTGGGCGAACCAGTTGCCGACGATCGTCTCGGTGGCTCCTTTGCCCTTGCCCTGGCCGTAGACGTTGGCGGTGTCGAAGAAGTTGATGCCCTGCTCGTGGGCGGAGTCCATGATCGAGAACGAGTCGGCCTCCGTGGTGAGCGGGCCGAAGTTCATCGTGCCGAGGCACAGGCGGCTGACGGAGAGTCCGGAGCGTCCGAGGTGGGTGAAGTCCATGTCCCCCACCCTGCCGCGTCCGTCCAAAAGCCGGTCCCCCTCTACTGTGGGGCGCGTGACCGCATGGCTCCAGATCGCCCTCACGGCGCTCTCCCTCCTGGTGGCGCTCCAGGCCCTCGTGTACGTCGTCCTCGACCGGGTCACCGACCGCTGGCTGCTCGCCCCGGTGGCCGTGCTGTTCGCCGGCACGCTGGTGCAGCTCGTCTCGGGGGTGGTGAAGCTGGTCGGGACCGAGCGTGACGTCGCCGGGCTGGAGTTCGTCGGCTACCTGGTGGGCCTGGTGCTCATCCTCCCGGCGGCCACGTTCTGGGCGCTGGGCGAACGCAGCCGCGGTGGCACCGCGGTGCTGATCGTCGCCGGGCTGCTGGTCCCGTTCATGCTGATCCGGCTCGACACCATCTGGACCGGGTCCGGTGTCTGACACCAACACCGGACCGGGCCGGGTGCTGATCGCGATCTACGCCGTGTTCGCTCTCGCGGCCACCGGTCGCTCCGCGGTGCAGCTCGCCACCAAGGCGTCCGAGGCGCCGTTCCCCTACGCCCTGTCGGCCTTCTCCGCGGTGGTCTACATCGCGGCCACGGTCGGGCTGGCGAGACCCGGCGAACGATGGCGGCGGGTCGCCTGGGTGGCCTGCGCTGTCGAGCTCGTCGGCGTACTCGTGGTCGGCACGCTGAGCCTCCTCGACGAGAGTGCGTTCCCCGACGACACCGTCTGGTCGGGCTTCGGCAGCGGCTACGGCTACATTCCTCTCGTGCTCCCGTTCGCCGGCCTGGCCTGGCTGCGCCACACCCGGAGCCGGGCATGACACCCGGCTCGTCGGCCTGGCGCGCCGACCAGCTCACCACCCTGCTGGGCTTCGCGGAGGGCTCGAGGACCGAGCACGGCTTCGCGTGGCTCGACGACGCGGGCGCTCAGCGTCCGGACGCCGGGTTGCAGCTGTGGATCAACGCCCGGATGACCTATGTGTTCTCGCACGGCGTACGTTCCCTGCGCGCCAGGCTCGCCGACCCGGACGACGGGGGCTGGTTCCACGAGGTGTCGGTCGACGGGAAGGTCACCGACGACACCAAGAGCTGCTACGACCACAGCTTCGTCCTCCTCGCCTCCGCCTCCGCCACCGCGGCCGGCATCGACGGCGCCGAGGCGCTGCTCGAGCAGGCCGTCGCGGTGCACCTGGGCCGCTTCTGGGACGAGGCGGACGGCGCCTGCCGCGAGTCCTGGGACCGCATGTTCACCACGACCGAGGACTACCGCGGCGCGAACAGCAACATGCACACCGTCGAGGCCTACCTGGTGGCTGCCGACGTGACCGGCGACGCCCGCTGGCGTGAGCGCGCGCTGTCCATCGTCGAGCGGCTGGTCGCCGTCGCGCGCGAGCATGACTGGCGCATCGTCGAGCACTTCACCGCCGACTGGGAGCCGCTTCCCGAGCACCACCGGGACCGACCCGCCGACCCGTTCCGACCCTACGGCGCCACCCCGGGTCACGGGTTCGAGTGGGCGCGCCTGGCGGTCCAGCTCGAGGCCGCGCTGCCCGACCCGCCTGCCTGGCTGCTGCCGGCCGCCGTCGCGCTGTTCGACCGAGCCGCCACCGACGGGCTCTGCTACACCACCGACTGGACCGGCCGCCCCGTGGTCGAGGAGCGGTTCCACTGGGTCGTCGCCGAGGCCATCCAGGCGGCCGATGCGCTGGGCCGCCGCACCGGCGACCCGGCGTACGCCGAGCAGGGAGCGCTGTGGTGGCAGCTGGTCGAGGACCACTTCGTCGACCACGCCCACGGCTCCTGGCACCACGAGCTGACGCCCGACCTGCGGCCGTCCCGCCGCACCTGGGACGGCAAGCCGGACGTCTACCACGCGGTCGGCGCCGTGCTCGGCCCCGACCTGCCGCTCTCGCCCACCGCCGCGGTGGCGCTGGCCGCTCAGGATGTCGGCAGGTAGGCACCGGCACGATGGGTGGCATGAGAGTCGTCGTCGCCACCGCCATGGCCCTGGGTCTGTGTCTGACCGGGTGCTCGTCGACCGATCCGCCAACCGTCGGCGCCGGCGCACCGATCAGCAAGGTGCTGGTCTTCGTGGTCGAGAACCACTCGCTCAACCAGATGCGTCAGGGCATGCCGTACACCTTCTCGCTCGCGGAGAAGTACGGCTACGCCTCCGCCTACCGCTCGATCCAGCACCCCTCGTTGCCCAACTACCTCGCGATCGCCGGAGGCAGCACGTTCGGGGTGCAGGACGACGGCCCGCCGGCGGTCAACGAGGTGAGCGGGCAGTCCGTGTTCGGCCAGGCCCTGGCGCTGGGCAAGACCGCCCGGACCTACCTGGAAGGCATGCCCGGCACTTGCGCGCTGGACAACACCGGGAAGTACGTCGTGCGCCACAACCCGTGGGCCTACTTCCGTGACGAGCGGGCGGCCTGTGCCGAGGACGACGTACCCCTCGACCAGCTCGCCGGCGACGTGGCCGCAGGCACCCTCCCGAACGCCGGCATGGCGATCGGGGACCTCTGCCACGACGCCCACGACTGCCCGCTCTCAGCCGCCGACGACTGGCTCAAGACCCAGCTCGGCATGGTGCTGAGCGGTCCGGACTTCACCTCGGGCCGCCTCGTCGTCGTGGTCACCGCCGACGAGGACGACCGCCACCAGGGCAACACCGTGCTCACCACCGTGCTGCACCCGGACCTGGACGGCGTGGTCGTGGCCGAGCCTCTGACCCACTACGCGCTCACCGGTCTGTACGACGAGGTGCTCGGTGCCGCGCCGCTGCGCCAGGCCGCGACGGCGCCCTCCCTGCTGACTGCGTTCGGGTTGGCTCCACCTCCCTCGGGCTAGCCTTCGGGCAGCACCCGGTCGGTGCCGTCGAGCAGATAGATGCGGTAGCCGTCCACCTCGTCGACCATCCGGTAGTGCTCGGTCACGGCCACCTCGGCCCGCGCGGGGTCGACTCCCCAGGTGTCCCGGCCGCCGTCGACGACGAGCCAGGTCGGGGGTTCGGAGCCGTCGAGCACCGACGTGAGCGAGCTCAGCGAGGAGTCACGGACCCTCACCGGGAGGCTCCACAGCTGGGGATAGGGACTCGACAGCCCGGCGTCCTCGAGGATGTTGGGCTGGCCGTAGAGGACGGTCGCCGTGTCCGTGGGTCGGGCGGCGACGGCAAGCCACCTGCCTACGGCGCTCGACCGCTCCGCGGGCGGAGGGTGCAGGCCCAGGACGGCGACGCCCACCACGGCTGCGACCGCGACGTAGCCCACGGTCGCCCTGGCGGCCCAGCGGAGCCGCCCCGGAGCGGCCACCAGCAACGCCGCTCCGAGCGCGAGACCGGGAACCAGCCCGACGAGGTAGTGCAGCCAATAGCTGCCACCACCCAGGACCCCGACGCCCTGCCACACCAGCAGCGCTGCCACGGCCGACGCGGCGGGGCGAGCCGGGCGGGGCGAGCCGGCCGGCGCAGCACCAGTCCCAGCGAGAGCAGCCCCAGGGCCGCTCCGCCGCTGCTCGCCAGCGCCAACGCCAACCCGACGAAGCGGGCGTGCGTCGCGGGAGACGCCGAGTCGGCGATAACCCGCCCCGCCTCGGCGCGGAAGGTGACCAGGGCATCCCACAGACCGGGCGGCGTGGTGTCGCGCGTGCTCGCCAGGGCCAGGGTCGCCAGCGCAACCACCGCCGCACCACCGGTGAACGCCGCCGCTGACGTCAGGACGGACCGCGTCGAGCGCTCGCCCACCAGCCGGGCGCAGGTGAGGAGTAGGGCGACGAAGACGACCACGTCGACGACGTTCTGCTTGATCAGCGCCGCGACCGCGCCGAGGGCACCGGCGGCAGCCCAGCGGAACATCGTTCGGTTCGAGGCCCGGACCGACGCCCGTGAGTAGGCAGAGCACGCGGCCAGCAGGCCGGCGTACACCCAGGGCAGCGCCACCAGCTCGCCGTCCACCTGGAAGGAGTCGAACAGCGGGGTGGCCAGCAGAGCGGTGGTGACCAGGGCAGCAGCCAGCCCCGCCGCTCGGTTCCCGGTGAGCCGGGTGCCGACCGCCTGGCTGAGCAGGATGGAGGCGACGGCGCACAGGCAGCCGAGCACCCGCAGTGCGACAGCGCCACCGCACAGGTGCGCCAGGGCGAAGATCAGGATCAGGACGGGCGGCCGGTCTACCCAGTAGTCGCCGTACAGCGAGGTCCCACCCGCGTGCCACTGCGCCGCCACGAGCAGGAAGCCGCCCTCGTCGGAGGTCAGCGGTGCGCTCAGGACGGGGATCCAGAGGCAGAGCGTGAGTCCGACGAGGGCGGCGGTCGGCTGCACCGGCCACCCGCGCCGTGGGAGGGACGGCCTCGGTGCTCGCAGGACGGTGTCGGTTCCCATGAGGGGAGGGCTCAGGCCACGGCGTCGAGGGCTCGGCTCGGCGACTGCTCGCGGCGCTCGACGAGGGTGAACCAACCGACCGCCCCGACGATGACCGCCAGGAACAGCGCGCTGGTGCCGTTGGTGCCGAGCCCGATCCCACCGTCGGTGGGTGCCGCGGTGAGGAAGTCGCCCATCGAGGCTCCGAAGGGCCGGGTCAGGATGTAGGCGGTCCAGAAGGCGAAGACGGCGTTCAGCCCGACTTTCGCGTAGGCCATCGTGATCAGGGCGATCAGCAGCCCGAAGATCGCCGCCGACACGAGGTAGCCCAGGGCCAGCGTCTCCGCCACCAGGTCGCCTGCGGAGGTGCCGAGCGCGAAGGTGAACAGGATCGCCAGCCAGTAGAACGACTCACGCCGGCTGGTGACGATGGTGTGGATCGACAGGGTTCGTTCGCTGCGGAACCAGGCCGCGAAGCTCGCGGCGAGGCAGAGGCTGAACACGGCGGTGGTGATCCACAGGCTCACCCCGAGGTTGTCGACGAGGTTGTCGGAGATCAGGGTGCCGACCACGCTGATCAGGACCACCGCCAGCCAGTAGACCCAGGGCACGTAGCGCCTGGTCCGGAACTGCACGACGAGGACGCCGGCGAGCAGGACCGCCATCACCAGCGAGGTCGTAGTGAGGCCGAGCCCGAGGTTGCCGGCCAGGAAGTCGGCGGCGGTCTCCCCGACCGTGGTCGACAGGATCTTCACGACCCAGAACAGGAGCGTGACCTCCGGGACCTTGTTCAGCAGCTGACGGGGCGGCGTACGCCGGGCGGTGGTTTCCATGGGGCCAGCGTGCGGGCTCTCACCTGCACGCTTCCTGAACGCCTGCGCCGGCCGCGGATCGTCAGAGCCGAGGCAGCGACAGCACGAACCGCGCCCCGACCTCGGTGTCCTCGGTGATGACGTCGCCGCCCAGTGAGCGAGCCGTACGCCGGGCGATCGCGAGCCCCAGCCCGGTGCCGCCGGGACGTGCGGACGCACCCGGGGCGAACAGGTCCTCGCCCTCGGTCGCGGTGATGCCCGGGCCGTCGTCGTCGACGACCAGGTCCACCGAGGAGGGCCGGACCCGGCAGGTGATGGTGACCTGGCCGTGCGCATGCCGAACGGCGTTCTCGATCAGCGGCGACAGCGCCCGGGCCGAGAGCTGCGCCGGAGAGGCGAGGCGAACGTGACCGTGACCGTCGAGCTCGGTCCGGATCACCGTCGAGGGATGCTCCGCCAGGGCTCCGGAGACCACCGTGGCGAGCTCGGCGGTGGCGGCCCCTGGTGCCCCGGTGCGGGCGAGCTCGAGCAGGGCGGTGATGGTGGTGGCCATCGCTCTCGACGAGTCGGCCACCTGCTGCAGGTCCTGCTGGGCGCTCGGGCTGTGGCCGCCGCGCAGCAGGGCCAGGTCCGCGGCTCCCTGGATCGCGGTGAGCGGGGTGCGCAGCTCGTGCGCGAGCTCGGAGGTCAGTCGCTGCTCGGCGCGGATCGCCATCGACACCCGCTCCAGCAGCTGGTCCAGGGTGGCCCCGAGGGCGGTGATCTCGTTGGTGGGCTCGCCCAGGTCGAACCGCCGGGAGTGATCGTGCTCGCTCCAATCGGCTGCCCGTTCGGCCATCATCGCCACCGGAGCCAGCGCCCGGTGGGTCACCCACCGCACCACGAACCCCGCGGCGGCCGTCACGATCAGTCCCAGGACGACGGAGGCGAGCAGGGCATAGCTCTCCGTCTGCTCGTAGGGGGCCAACCGCTCCGAGACGACGATCACCCCCGACCGGTCACCACGGATCGTGAAGGGCGTGGCGTAGAGCCGGTAGTCGTCTCCCACGTCGGTGGTCGTCGGCCGGGTGACGGCGCTGAGCTTCTGAGCCTCATCAGAAAGGCTCGGCGCGACCACCCCGCTGATCACCTGGGCGTCGACCCCGTAGACGAGCACACCGGGCTCGATCGCCTCGTCGGGGACCTCCCGCCCGGCGCTGGTCGACTCCTCGATCGCGGTGACCAACGAGTCGGCTCGGCTGTGCAGCACGGAGTCCACGTTGTGGCTGACGAAGCCCGCCAGCACCAGCTGGACCCCCAGGGCCAGCAGCACCATGGAGAAGCCGACGAGGCAGACCGTGGACACCAGGATCTGGGTGCGGAACGACGAGGCCGACCACGGCGTGCGTCTCATCGCAGGATGAACCCGACTCCGCGGACGGTCTCCAGGACCGCCGTCGACCGCGCCTGCGCGAGCTTGAGCCGCAGTCGCCGAATATAGCTGTCGACGGTGTTCTCGCTCACCTGGGCGCCGTCCGGCCAGGCTGCCGCGACGACCGCATGTCGACGCACGACCTCCCCGGGTCGCGAGGTCAGCGCCGCAAGCATCCGGAACTCCGTGGGCGTGAGGCGGACCTGCAGCCCGTTGGCGGTGATCGCGTGGGTGACCGGATCGAGCAGCAGCCCGTCGACCGGTGGGTGCGACGGCTGGCGGCGCCTCGCCAGCGCCTTGATCCGGGCGATGAGCTCCTTGACGTCGAACGGCTTCGCCAGGTAGTCGTCGCCCCCGGCGCTGAACCCCGCGAGCCGGTCGTGGATCCCGCCGTACGCCGTCAGGAAGATGACCGGCGCCGTCTGTCCGGCCGACCGGACGGCTTGGCAGACGTCGCGGCCGTCCGCGTCCGGGAGGCCGACATCGAGGACGATCACGTCGAGGTCCACCTCGGGTCCGAACCGTCGCAGCGCCTCGGCCCCGGTGTGCGCCACCACCGCCTCGTGTCCCGACAAGGCGAGGGCCTCCACCACGATCCGGCGGATCGCCGGGTCGTCCTCGCACAATCCGACCCGGGTCACGACTCCATTGTGCCCCTCGCGTCGCCGGCCTGGCCTGCCAGCAACCTGACTGCCCAGCGATCCCGCCCGACCGGGAGGACCAGCCGGAACGTCGCGCCAGGGTCGGCGTCGAGGACCTCGATCCGTCCCCCGTGCCGGCGCGCGATCCCTTGGGCGATGGCCAGGCCGAGTCCGGTGCCGCCGGGGTGGGTCCGGGCAGCGTCCCCGCGCACGAAGCGCTCGAAGATCCGCTCCCGGTCCTCGGGGTCGACTCCCGGCCCGTCGTCGGAGACCTCGAGCACGACCTGAGTCGCCGAGCCCAGCAGGGAGACGTGCACCTGCCGGCGCGCGTGCCGCACCGCGTTGTCGAGGAGGTTGCGCACCAGCCGCCGAAGCTCCGCGGCGTCGCCCCACACCGGGGCCGCGGAGACCGCGGACGTGTCCACCGCGACCGTGGTCGACACTCGCACGCGGGTCGCCTCCTCGAGCACCACGTCGTCGAGGTCCAGCAGCATCGTCTCCAGGGGTGCCCCGGCATCGAGCCGGGACAGCTGGACGAGATCGGCGACCAGGTGCTCCAGCTGGGCCGTGCTGCCGAGCAGCTCGCGGGCGAGCGCCGCCACGTCGTAGCGCTCCGGGTGCAGCAGGGCCACCTCCGCCTCGGCCCGCAGCGCGGCCAGCGGACTCTGCAGGTCGTGCGAGGCGTCGGCGACGAACTCGCGCTGCCGCTGCTGTGACCGCTCGAGGCGCTCGAGCATCCGGTTCATGGTGCGGGCCAGTCGCCCCACCTCGTCGTCGACCCCGGTGAGAGGCACCCGGTGGTCGAGCTCGGACTCGCCGATCGCGTCGACCGCGCTGCTGATGGCGTCGATCCGCGACAGCGCCCGGCCGACGAAGATCCAGATGGCGCCGGCAACCAGGATCAGCAGCAGGGGTACGCCGACCAGCAGGGCGCGGCGCAGCGTGCGCGTCGCCTCGCTCACCGACTCCAGGCTGGTGCCGACGAGCACCGTCACCTGGCCGTCCGCCGTCGGGCCCACCCCCGCCCAGACCCGGTAGCGCTCGGTCTCGTCGTCGTCGGGACCGTCGACGGTGAACACCTCGAGGGTGCCGGGCGACAGCTCCGGGTCGGCCAGCGCCGGGCGGCCCGCGGCGTTGGGGGAGGCCGCGACCACCACGCCGCGCTCATCGACCACCTGGGCGACGGACTCGTCGTTGAGGTTGTCGATGCCGGGTGCGACCTCGCCCGAGGCTGCGACGCTGAGCAGGTCGCGGACCCGGGACCTGGCCAGGGCGTCACCGTTGTCGGTCAGCTGGCTGTCGAGGATCCGCAGCAGTAGGAACGAGCCCAGCACCAGCGCGAGGGCGGTGACCGCCGAGGCGAGCAGGGTGGTTCGAGCCCTCACGGTGACCATCGCGTCAGCCGTCCCCGAGGCGGTAGCCGACCAGGCGCACGGTCTGCAGGCTCCGCCTGTCGAACGGTACGTCGATGCGCTGGCGCAGCTGGCTGACGTAGACCTCCACGATGTTGGGATCCCCCTCGTAGGCGAAGTCCCAGACGTGCTCCAGGATGGTGGCCTTCGGCACCACCTCGCCGGCTCGCCTCATCAGGAACTCCAGCAGCGAGAACTGCCGCGGCGTCAAGGCGATCTCGGTGTCGCCGCGCCACACGCGGTGGGCGGCGGGATCCAGCCGCAACCCGTCGGTCTCCAGCACGACAGGACGCTGCGCTCCCCCGCGCCGGAGCAGCGCCCTCAGTCGGGCGACCAGCACGACGTAGGAGAAGGGCTTGGCCAGGAAGTCGTCCGCTCCGGCGTCCAGGGCCCGGGCCTCGTCCTCGGCGGCGGTGCGGGCGGTGAGCATCAGGATGGGAGTCCAGTCGCCGGCCGCGCGCAGCCGGGCGCACAGCACGTCACCCGCGAGCCCGGGGAGCATCACGTCGAGGACCATGGCGTCATAGCTGTTCTCGCGGGCGAACCACTCGCCTTCGAGCCCGTCCCCGGCCACGTCCACGGCGTACCCTTCGGCCTCCAGCCCGCGGCTGACGGCACGGGCCATCCGCCGGTCGTCCTCGACGAGCAGAATCCGCATGCCCCACGGTCGCACGATCCCGCTGAGGGCGCCCTGAAGGCGCCCTGAACCGATCGCGCCGGGGGTTCAGCAGGGATTCAGCGACGACCGAGCACGCTGGAGATCCACCCACGAACCAGGAGTGATCCCCATGAGGAAACGCACCATAGCTGCGGCTGCCGCGATCGGTCTCGCCGCTACCGCCGTCGGCGGGGTCGCCATCGCCGGCTCCGACGACGGAGAGGCAGGCTCCACCGACGTCACCCGTCAGCAGGCCGCCTCGGCCACCGAGGCTGCGCTGGCGGCCACGCACGGCGGGACCGCCAACAGCGTCGAGCGCGACTCCGAGAACGGTGCGACCTGGGAGGTCGAGGTCACCCGGCCCGACGGGGTCACCGTCGACGTCCGCCTCGACGAGGGGTACGACGTCGTGGTCATCGAGGGCGACGGAGAAGAGTGATGAGAACCGCCCTCCTCGCCTCGCTGGCCCTGACCGGTCTGGCCATCGCCGGGGCGGTCGGGTCGGCACCGGCGGCCCCCCTCGCAGCACCCCTGTCGGCACCTTCGACGGCAGCGGTCGGCCACTGCCACCAGCCGGGCCCCTACCAGCTGCCCCACGGCGACGACGTGGTCCGGTTGCGTCCCCGCGACTTCACGGCGCACATCACGCACCCCTACTGGCCGATGCGACCCGGCACCGTGTGGCACTACGTCGAGCGCGGTGGTGGCGAGGTGCAACGGGTGACCGTCCGGGTGACGCGCCACACGAAGCTCATCGAGGGCATCCGGGCGCGGGTCGTGCGCGACACCGTGCGGTCCGCGGGCGAGATCGTGGAGGACACCCGCGACTGGTATGCCCAGGACTCCGGCGGCAGCCTGTGGTATCTCGGCGAGGCGACGGCGGAGTACGAGGACGGTGAGCTGGTGAGCCGGGAGGGCTCCTGGCGCTACGGCCGCGACGGGGCGCAGGCCGGCGTCATCCTGCCGGCCCGGCCCCGGGCGGGCTGCTCCTACCGGGAGGAGCACCTCGAGGGCGAGGCGGAGGACCGGGCTCTCGTGCTGTCGCGGCGGGAGTCGGTGGCGACCCCGACCGGGTTCCATCGCCGGGTCCTGCACACGGCCAACTCGACGCCGCTGGAGCCGCGGGTGCTCGAGAACAAGCTCTACGCGCGCGGAATCGGTCCGATCGTGGAGATCGACCTGTCACCGACCTGGTCGCGGGCGGTGCTGAAGCGGGTCACCCACCGCTGACCTCTCAGCGCAGGAACGCCTCGAGGAGGGGTCCGGCAGTGCCGGACCCCGACTCACCCGTCTCCACGAACACCGCGACCGCCAGGTCGCCCTGGGTGGCGATCATCCAGGTGTGGGTCGCCAGCGAGCCGTCGGCCGCGGGCTCGCCGTACTCCGCGGTGCCGGTCTTGGCGCCCACCTCGCCCGGCAGGTCGGCGAGCAGGCTGCCGGACCCCTCGGTGACGACCGCTCGCATCAGCTCGCGCAGCGCTCGTGCCTCCTTCGCGGTGAGCGGCTGCTGCGGCGTCACCGGGGCGGTCTCGACCGAGGGGATCAGCCGCGGCAGCACCGTGCGGCCGTCGGCGACCGACGCCGCCACCGCGGCCATCGCCATCGGCGAGGCGAGCACCTTGCCCTGTCCGATCAGGTCGGCCGCCGCCTCGGTCTCGCTGGCGGGGTCGGGCACCTGACCGAAGTAGGCCGGGAAGCCGAGGTCGTGGTCGACGCCGACGCCGAGCGCGGCGGCTGCCTGCGTCAGCGCGCCGGTGGGGAGCTCGGAGCCGGCCCCGATGATGGCGGTGTTGCAGGAGTTGGCGACCGCCTGGCGCAGCGTGATTCGGCCCAGGGCCGAGCTCGGGTAGTCGTCGTAGTTGGTGAAGGTCTTCCCGTCCACGACCACCGTGGCCGGGCAGTCGACGGGACTGTCGGGGGTCAGTCCCGAGCGCAGCAGGGCCAGCGACGACACGAGCTTGAACGTCGAGCCCGGGGCGTACTGACCGAAGGTGGCGATGTTGAGGCCGTTGGCTCCCGGACCGTTGGCCGCCACCAGCAGGTCGCCGGTGGAGGGCCGCAGCGCGACGATGGCCGTGGCGTTCCTCGCTCCGCCGTCGAACCCGGCCAGGATCCTCTCGGCCTTCAGCTGCAGCCGCTCGTCGAGGGTGATCTCGAGTGGCTTCCCGTCGACGGGATCGAAGGAGTAGAGCTGCCTCTCGGCGCCCTTCGCGTCCACCGCCTGCACGGCCGTCCCGGGCGTCCCGCGCAGCGCCTCGTCGTAGCGCGCCTGCAGTCCCGAGAGCCCGACGACGTCACCGGCCCGGACGGCGCCGTCGGAGTCGTCCACGATCTCCTTGGTCGCCGGGCCGACCGTGCCGAGGATCGGCGCCGCGAACTCCCGGGTCGGGGCGAGGGGGATCTCGTCGGCGATCGCGGCGGCTCCCGGGATCTCGGCGTACGCCGCGCCGATGTCGCCGGTGTCCTCGCGCCGGAGCACCAGCGCCTCGACGAACGCACGGTCCCCCGCAGCCTTGGCCGTCTTGAGGTACGACGCCGGGTCGATGTCGAGCTCCCGGGCGATCCTCCGCGCGCTGTCGGCCACCTGCGCCGGCTTGATCCGCACCTTGTCGAGCCCGTAGCGCACCACCTCGCGGTCCTTAACGAGCCTGCGCCCGCCCGCACCGATGATGTCCCCCCGCTGCGCCTGGACGGTGTCGACGTCGAGGACCTCTCCCTCCACGAGCGACGGCTCGAGGATCGACGGCGCCCAGGCGACCTGCCACGTGTCGTCGTTCTCGGTGAGCTCTGCGCTCGTCGAGTAGGTCCAGTCGTGCCCGTCGAGCTCCCAGGACCAGTCGAGGGTCGCGGCGCCCTCGCCCGCGCTCTCCTCGACGTTGGCGACCTCGACCGTGAACGGGGTGTCCTCGAGGGACCCGAGCAGCTCGGGCAGCTGCACCGGGTCGGTGGTGGTCCAGGGCACCGCGCTGACATCCTTCGCGCTCAGCCCCGTCGCCAGGAGGTCGGCCGCCGTGCCGGGCCCGTTGCCGTCGTCTGACCCGGTGCAGCCGGCGAGGGCCAGCGCGCCGATGAGGGAGCCACACAGTCCGAGAGTGATGGTGCGCATGGCCCGATCCTGCCAGCCTGGTGGACATGGCCCCGAAGTTCACGACCGTCGACGACTACCTCGCTGCGCTGCCCGAGGAGCAGCGACTGATCCTCGAGGAGGTGCGCCGTCGGCTGCGCGCGGCGATGCCCGCCGGTGAGGAGACGATCAGCTACCAGATGCCCACCGTGAAGCTCGACGGCGAGTCCGTGGTGCACTACGCCGCCTGGAAGAAGCACCTCAGCCTCTATCCCGCGCCGGCGGTGACCGACGACCCGGAGTTCGAGCGCGCGTTCGCAGATCGTCGCGGCGAGAAGGGCACCGCCACCTTCGCCTACACCGACCCGATGCCCTACGAGCTGATCCAGCGGATGGTGGAGCACCTGCTCGCGCAACGTACGATTCGCCGGTGACTGAGCACCCCGGCATCGACCCCGTCGACCTCGCCATCGCCGTACGGGTGCTCAACGAGCTGCACGAGCTGCCCGACGACCACCCCGACATCCGCACCGTGAAGCACGCGGCCAGCCACATGTACAAGGCGCTCAAGCGCGAGCGCCGCACCCGCAAGCGCGAGGCCGAGCTGGCCGCGGACCGGGCGGTCACCGAGGCCACCGCGACCGGCTCGCCGCTGCGCATCGACGACGAGACCAAGGGCATCGCGCTGGTCTCCTCGGCCCAGGGTGCCTTCGCCGGCGAGTTGATCAACCCGCGCGGCTGCTACATCTGCAAGAACGACTACACGCTGGTCGACGCGTTCTACCACTGGCTCTGCCCCAGCTGCGCCGCGCTCTCCCACGCCAAGCGCGACCAGCGCACCGACCTGACCGGGAAGCGCGCCCTGCTCACCGGCGGCCGGGCCAAGATCGGGATGTACATCGCCCTGCGCCTGCTGCGCGACGGCGCCCACACCACGATCACCACGCGGTTCCCGAAGGACGCCGTACGCCGCTTCGCCGCGATGGAGGACAGCGCGGACTGGCTGCACCGCCTCAAGATCGTCGGCATCGACCTGCGCGACCCCACCCAGGTCGTCTCGCTGACCGAGGACGTCGCCGCCGACGGACCGCTCGACATCCTGATCAACAACGCGTGCCAGACCGTACGCCGCTCGCCGGGTGCCTACGCCAACCTGGTGGAGCTGGAGTCGGCGCCGCTGCCCGACCTGGCGGTCCTCCCGGAGATGGTCACCTTCGACCAGATCTCCGAGGCGCACCCGGCGGCGATCTCCGGCGCGCTGGCGGCTCATCCGGTGGCCCACCATCCTGCGGACCTGACCAGCCTCGCCCTGACGGCCGGCAGCGCCAGCCTGGCTGCCCACCTGGCCGGCACCGCTGTCGATGCGGGCGGGCTGCTGCCCGACACGCAGGCCAACAACTCCTGGACCCAGGTGGTCGAGGAGGTGGACCCGCTGGAGCTGCTCGAGGTGCAGTTCTGCAACGCGATCGCGCCGTTCCTGCTCATCTCCAAGCTCCGCCCGGCCATGCGGGCCGCGGTGGCTGCCGGCGCCCGCCGGGCCTACGTCGTGAACGTGTCGGCCATGGAGGGCCAGTTCTCCCGTGCCTACAAGGGTCCCGGTCACCCGCACACCAACATGGCCAAGGCCGCGCTGAACATGCTCACCCGCACCAGCGCCGGCGAGCTCTTCGAGACCGACCAGATCCTGATGACCGCCGTGGACACGGGCTGGATCACCGACGAGCGGCCCCACCAGGAGAAGCTCCGGATCGCCGCCGAGGGGTGGCACGCACCCCTCGACCTGGTCGACGGCGCCGCCCGGGTCTACGACCCGATCGTCCTGGGTGAGGCCGGCGAAGACCTCTACGGCTGCTTCGTGAAGGACTTCAAGCCCAGCCCCTGGTAGCTCACCGGGACGACGGCCTGGACCGGTAGGCGCACAGCGACGCCTCCAGACGGAACCCGAGCCGCTCGTAGAGCCGGCGAGCCGGCGCCCGGGTGTCTTCCACCGTGAGGTTGACGTTGGCGTGGGGCGCGGTCTCGATCAGGCGGCGACCGACCGCGGCCACGAGCGCGGCGCCCAGGCCCCGGCCACGCGCCTCGGGAGTGGTGGCCAGGAAGGACAGGAAGCCGTCGCCGTCGGGCTGCACGTGCCCGGCCGCATAGCCGGCGAACACCCCGTCGTACTCGGCGACGAGAACCGTCCAGCTGCCGTCGGTGGCGCGGGTGAGCAGCTGGTCGGCAGTGGCGTAGGTCGCCGGGAACTCCTGGTCGTGAAGCGGACGCAGCGCGGGCAGGTCTGCGGCCGTGACCGGCCTGAGGGGTGCCTCGTCCACGGGCCAGGAACGCGCCGCCGTCGCATCGGCGACGAAGATGTGGTTGACCACGCCCGCGGCCCAGCCGAGGTCTCCCGCGAGCCGGGCGAGCCGGGTGTTGGCGACGTCACCGCAGATCTCCCGGTCGTCGACGGCGGCGGGCAGCTGCTCGATGACGGCCCCGAGCAGCGCGCCCGACCAGCGGTCCCAGGAGTCGTCGGAGGCTCCTGCCACCCAGGGGCCGAAGATCCAGGCCCGACCCGCCTCCGGGTCCCACTCGGCGAGGGCGAGTCCGACGAGCCTCCCGTTCTCACGGGCGAGTCTCGCGGTGCCCAGCCACGCCGGCTGGAGGTCGGCGAGCTCGGCCTCGATGCCGATCCGGTGCTCGCCGAGGTAGGGGATCGCGTGACTCGGGTCGGCCTGCTCGGCGGTGATCAGCTCGAGGATCTCCTCGCGGTCCGCGGTCGTCGCCGCCTGCACGTCCCCCTCATCCATGCTCGACATCCTTGCGGCTCCGCCGCGTCGGCGCCACCGGATTCGCGCCGGTTGACCGGCGAGACGAATCGGCGTCCGGCGGGTGGCCGACCTACGATCGGACGGTGACGGAATATCAGGTGACCTACTGGCGTGAGCTCCCCTCCCTGGTCGTGGCCCGCTCCGGCGACGACGTGACCAAGTCGCTGCTCGCAGCGCGCTTCCAGGGCGCGATCGACGAGGCCGCGATGCGACTCGGCGACATCGGCAGCGACGACTACCTCGCGGGATGGCGACGCAGCGACTGGACCGAGGCCGAGGGTGACCCGGCGGAGGTCGCCGAGCTGATCAGCACCGAGCTCGAGGAGGCCTGGCCCACCCAGGCGATCGCCGGCTATCTCGATGCCCTGGGCACCTCGTGAACCGGCTGTCCGCCCTGCTCGGCAGCACCCCGGTCGTCCTCGACGGCGGGATGGGCACGCTGCTGCAGGACAGCGGCCTGGACGACGGCGGCTCCGGTGAGCTGTGGAACGTCGACCGGCCCGAGGTGATCACCGCCGCCCACGAGGAGTACGCCGCAGCCGGGGCCAGGATCCTGACCACGAACACCTTCGGCGGCACCCGGCCGAGACTTCAGATGCACGGCCTCGAGGACCGCGTCCACGAGCTCAACGAGGCGGCCGCCCGGGTGGCACGTGCCGTCGCGGACGAGCACGGCGTACTCGTCGCCGGTGACCTCGGCCCGACCGGTGAGCTGCTGGAGCCGCTCGGCTCGATGACGGCCGAGGAGGCCACGGAGTTCTTCGCCGAGCAGCTCAGCGGACTGGCTGCGGGCGGGATCGACGTCGTGCTCATCGAGACGATGAGCGACCTGGCCGAGGTCGAGGCCGCCGTCGCGGCGGCGCGGGCGGTCACGCCGGACCTGCCGATCATCGCGACGCTGAGCTTCGACACCAACCTGCGCACCATGATGGGCGTCCGACCCGGCGACGCCGTCCGGGCGCTCGGTGCCCTCGGCGTCGACGCGGTGGGCGCCAACTGCGGGCGCGGTCCTGACGAGATGGAGGCCATCGCGGCGGAGCTGGTGGAGGCCCGCACCGACGGGTTGCTGCTCGTCGCCCAGTCCAACGCCGGGTTGCCCCAGGTCGTGGGCGACCACTTCGAGTACGACTCGCCGCCTGCCGAGATGGCGGCGCATGCCGTGGTGCTGCGCGATCTGGGCATCGACCTGATCGGGGCCTGCTGTGGCTCGACCCCGGCGCACATCGACGCCATCAGGTCTGCGCTCAGCTAGCCATCCGGTGCTCGCGCACGTTGCGGGACACGATGCCGCGGATCTGCTCGGCAGCCTCGCTGTCCTGGTCGCGCAGCGACGCCAGCAGGTCGTCGACGTCGTTCGGGCTGGTGTAGTGGGCGAGCTCGCGCTCGAGGGCGCGGAGCTCGACGCGCGCCTGGCGACGCTCGCGCAGCTCGTCACGGAGTACGGCGAGCACCTGGGCCGGCGTGCGGATGGACTTGGCTGTTGTGGTCATGGTCCAAGTCTCCGCGGCCGCGACCCATACGTCCAATGTTCTTCCGAGCACTCATTCATGCGATATCGTCATGGATGTGGATACCGATGCGTTGCGCTGGTTCCAGCAGGTGTCCGACGGCGTGACCGTGACCGAGGTCGCCGACATCTACCTCGCCAGCCAGCCGGGCGTCTCGCGGGCGCTCGCCCGTCTCGAGCGGGACGTCGGCACCCCGCTGCTGCACCGTGAAGGGCGCCTGCTGCGACCCACCCATGCCGGCCGGGTGTTCAAGCGGCACGTCGACGCGCTCCTGCACGCGCTCGACGACGGTCTTGCCGCAGTGGAGCAGCTGGTCGATCCCGAGGCGGGGACGGTCACGCTCGCCTTCCAGCTCTCTCTGGGGACCTGGCTGGTGCCCGGCCTGATCAGCAGGTTCCGGCTCGACCACCCGACGGTCGGCTTCCGACTGGAGCACTCCGACGACGCGCTGGGCTCGTCGCTGGTCTCGGGTGGGCGGATCGACCTGGAGTTCACCGCGCGCCGGCCGCGGAACCCGGCCGTCCAGTGGGAGCACCTGCTCGACCAGCCTCTGTTGCTCGCCGTACCTCCGGGCCACCCCGTCTCGGGACGCTCGTCGGTGGCGTTGGCCGAGGTGGCGACGGAGGACTTCGTGATGCTGCGCCCGACCTGGGAGCTGCGCAGCCTGACCGACGAGCTCTGCGCGGCAGCCGGCTTCGCGCCCCGGGTCGCCTTCGAGGGCGACGACCTTCCCGTCGTGGAAGGCTTCGTCGCCGCCGGCCTCGGCGTGGCGATCGTCCCCGCCACCGACCTCCAGGACCGCCCGCACCTCGTTCCGCTCAGCGACCCCGGGGCATTCCGCGAGGTCGGCGTCGCCTGGTCCCGGGAGCGCCGGCTGCTGCCGTCCGCCGCGCTGTTCCGCGACTACGTCATCGCCGGCTAGCGCGTCCGCCGAACCACCACATCCCACCCGACTCCGGTCCTGACGACGCGAGCACGCCTTCCTTGTGGCATCCGCCGCATGGCCCGTTCGGGTGGTGCGTCCACCGGATCGGACAGCGTTGGACCAATTCGAATCAACCAGCCACGACGATGGTTGGTAACTGCAATGCTCAGCGTGTTCTCGGTGATCGTGTTCCCCGGTCGGGACGTCCCCAACGCCGTTTGCGTCCATCTCGTGGTTACTACAAGCACGCCTTCAGCACTCAACCCCCCACCAGTGAGGAACCCTTCGTGAAGCGATCCGTTCGCACCCGTTCCGTCCGCTCCGGACTCTCGACCGCAGCCGTGCTGAGCATGGCCGTCGCCGGGCTGAGCCTTGCGCTCGCCCCGCAGGCCACCGCTGCCCCGGTCGACCAGAGCTTCTACAGCTACGCCGGCGGTACGGCGTTCCAGTCCGAGTTCTACAACTGGAGCACCGGGACGCAGCGCTACTTCTACACCGGCAACTCGAACTCCCAGGCGCACAGCGACGGCAACGGCAACCGCTACAACTACGCCTACGTCTACGGCACGCAGAACTACCCCTCGGACGCCTACAGCCTCGGGGCAAACGCGTCCGCCTACGCCTACAGCGAGGACAGCCAGCAGGCCGAGCAGACCGACTCGAACCCCGGCGGCAGCATCGACGGCGAGTTCTCGATCGGGACCAGCACGGCCTCCGCACAGGCGAACTACGTCGACCAGGACTCCTGCGTTCCGGCCGGTGAGTCCTTGACCCACACAGTCGCCACCACCAACGACATCGACATCGCGCCAGGCCCGGTGTCGGGCCAGATGGTCGACCTCCTCGACCAGGTGGGCGAAACCACCGTCACCACCGACATCACCATGCCGTCCAACGGCGTCGGCGACCACCGCACCGTCGTCACCACGGTAGAGGGCTCGACGGGCACCTACTCGGCGTTCGGCGGCGCCCTCACCATCACGATCGTGACGGCCCCGAAGATCGTCTCCATCAACGACGGTCTGTCGCCCACGCAGTTCGAGCTCACGCAGGCCGTGGTGACGGTCGAGGACGAAGAGGGGACCGTGACGACTCTGGACAGCGGCAACCCCCGCACCTTCACTAACCCCGACTACCCCGGGATCGAGCTGTACCTCTACGCGCCGAGCGGCTACTCCTACCCGCAGAACGACGAAGGCACCGAGTCCTACGCCAACCTCCAGGCGTTCCAGCTCCAGGCCTACGACCTCAACGGGAACAACGGCTACGGCTACGCATCGGCCCAGAACCTGTACGTCCAGTCGCGGGTGCCGGTCGGCGGAGTGGACTGCACGCCGCCCGCCGACACCGACGAGGATGGCCTGACCGACCCGAAGGAAGGTCGCCTCGGCACCAACCCCGAGCTCGCCGACACCGACGAGGACGGGCTGGACGACGGCGTCGAGGTCAACACCACCTACACGAACCCGACCAACCCTGACACCGACGGTGACGGCCTCCTGGACGGCCCCGAGGTCAACCAGCACGAGACCGACCCGAACAACTACGACAGCGACTACGACGGGCTCGGCGACGGCGACGAGATCCAGCGGGGCACCAACCCGCACTCGGGTGACACCGACGAGGACGGACTGAGCGACAACACCGAGGTGAACGGCGTCGGCAGCGACCCGCTGGTGGCCGACACCGACGAGGACGGACTCACCGACGGCGTCGAGGTCTACAACATCGGCACCAGCCCGACCGACCCCGACTCCGACGACGGTGGGGCTCTCGACGGCGAGGAGATCTCGCTCGGGACCAACCCGTTCGACCCGAGCGACGACGTCCAGATCACCGACGCCGACGGCGACGGTCTGACCCGGACCCAGGAGGCAGCGCTCGGCACCAACCCGAACCAGGCCGACACCGACGAGGACGGCCTCACCGACGGCGCCGAGGTCAACACCTACGACACCGACCCGCTGGTCGCGGACGGTGACGAGGACGGCCTGGTCGACGGTGACGAGATCGCCAACAACACCAACCCGTCGGTGGCCGACACCGACGAGGATGGGCTCTCCGACGGCGACGAGGTCAACGAGGTGGGCACCAGCCCGACGACCGGCGACACCGACGAGGACAACCTGTCCGACGGCGACGAGGTCAACCAGTACGAGACCAACCCGCTGAGCATCGACACCGACGAGGACAACCTGTCCGACGGCGACGAGGTCCTCGAGTACGGCACCAACCCGCTGGTCGCCGACACCGACGAGGACGGGCTGTCCGACTCCGACGAGGTCGTGCGTGGCACCGACCCGACCAGGGCGGACACCGACGGGGACGCGCTGAGCGACTCCGATGAGGTGGAGCGTGGCACCGACCCGACATTGGCCGACACCGACGAGGACGCGCTCCTCGACGGCCAGGAGGTCAACATGGGCACCGACCCGATGAAGGCCGACTCCGACAGGGACGGTCTCCAGGACGGCGACGAGGTGCGGGGTGTGTCGAACAGGAAGTACGACCACCAGCCCACCAACCCGCTGGTCGCCGACTCCGACAACGACGGCCTCAAGGACGGTCGCGAGGTCAAGGGTGCGGCTGCCGGCAAGTTCGCGGGCCTGAAGACCGACCCCAACGTGGTGGACACCGACGGTGACCACCTCAAGGACGGCACCGAGATCCACGGCTTCACCAACAGCGCGTTCGACAAGACCTACACGTCGAACCCGCTGCGGATCGACTCCGACCGCGATGGCCTCAAGGACCGGGTCGAGGTGACCGGCTCCCGCAACGACAAGTTCGACAACGAGCCGACCAACCCGATGCGCAAGGACACCGACTTCGGCGGAGCGAACGACCTCAAGGAGATCAAGGCCGGCAGCAACCCCGCCGACCGCGACTCGACTCCGTTCCACCCGTGATCGACGAACAGTCACTGGTCGAACGAGTAGTCAACTAGCAGTCAGTGAGCAGGCCCCCCGGTTCTCCGGGGGGCCTGTTCACTTGCGCCTCGTGGCCCCCCGAGTTGTGCCTCGTGGACTGCGTCAGGCGAGGTCGACGAGCTCGTCGAGCATGCGGCCGAAGGCCCCTGCCGTGATGGAGACATGTCCCTCGCCCTGCTCCAGGTGACGGGTGGCGTGCGGCAGGCGTGCGGCCAGCCACGCGCCGTGGGCGAAGGGCACCATCAGGTCCTCGCTGCCCTGCCAGATCGACGTGGGCACGACCAGGTCGTCGAGGTCGAAGCCCCACGAGCGGGTGAACGCGAGGTCGTCGTCCAGCCAGCCATCGACGCCGGCGCTGACCGCCTCCCTGATCGAGGTCGCCAGGTCCGCCGCGAAGTCTCCGGTGAGGGCAGCCACGTCGACCGGTGGGAGCAGGCTGCTCATCGAGGCACTGATCTGGTCGCCGTTGATCTGCGCCAGCTCGGACCGCGCTGCCCCGAGCCAGGGCCGGAGGGCGGCCTCCCCCTCCAGGGCGGCTCCGAACTCCTCCAGGTTGTCCTCACCCATCCCGGCGAGCCATTCCAGCCCGTCGGCGTCGTACGGCGCCACGCCGGCGATGCACAGCACCGCCCGCACGCGCTCGGGCAGCAGCGCACCGCAGGCCAACGCGTGCGGCCCGCCCCCGCCGCCGGACCAGCCGGCGGTCAGGCAGCTGTCGGCGCCGATCAGGTCGAGGACCGCCTCGGCGTCCGCAGCGGCATCCGCCACCGACCTGCCGGGCGATCGCTCCGAGGCGCCGTACCCGGGCCGTGACCACGTCACCAGCCGGAGGTCATGCTCGTGCGCCTCACGGCGGACCAGCTCGAACTGGTGGCGGCTGCCGGGAGTGCCGTGATGGAAGAGCAGAGGCAGGTGGTGTGCCTCGCCGCTCACCATCACATCGAGGCGACGGCCGTCGGAGAGCGTCAGCGAAGTCATGACTCATTGAACACCTCGGGGCCGTAATGGATCACCCGACCTGTGCGTCTTGCTCACAGTGGGTTCGTTCGAAGCACCGATGCGGTCACCTCCCACTTCAGATCGCACCGGGGCGCCGGACCCCATCGCGTCAGCGGTGGGACCCGGCGCGAAGGACAGCATTCGCGGCTTGGTTTTCTCCTCCGGCCGCGCGGGGCGGTCCGGAGCGACGAACGAACCAGGCCGACCGACAGGGTCGACCCATCACACGTGCTGCCCCGCTCAGGCGTGCCGGTCCAGGCGGGGCAGCACCCAGATCGCCTGACCCGCGCCTCGTCGTCGGTCAGCCAGCGTCAGTGGGCCATGTCGACGAAGCGGGAGTAGTGGCCCTGGAAGGCCACAGTGAGGTCGCGGGTCGGGCCGTTGCGGTGCTTGGCGACGATCAGGTCGGCCTCGCCGGCGCGCGGAGACTCCTTCTCGTACATGTCCTCGCGGTGCAACAGGATCACCATGTCGGCGTCCTGCTCCAACGATCCCGACTCGCGAAGGTCGCTGATCATCGGACGCTTGTCGGAGCGCTGCTCGGGACCACGGTTGAGCTGGGACAGCGCGATGATCGGGACTTCGAGCTCCTTGGCCAGCAGCTTGATCTGGCGGGAGAACTCCGAGACCTCCAGCTGGCGCGACTCGACCTTCTTGCCCGACGTCATCAGCTGCATGTAGTCGATCACGATCAGCCGCAGGTCGTGGCGCTGCTTCAGTCGCCGGGCCTTGGCGCGGATCTCCATCATCGTCATGTTGGGGGAGTCGTCGATGAACATCGGCGCCGACTCGACCTCCCCCATCTTGCGCGCGAGCCGGGCCCAGTCGTCGTCGGTCATCTGACCGGTGCGGATGTGGTTGAGCGGCACCTTCGCCTCGGCCGAGAGCAACCGCATGGTGATCTCGGAGCGCGTCATCTCCAGGCTGAAGAAGCAGCTGGTCAGGTTGTTGTGGATGGAGGCGGCCCGGCAGAGGTCGAGCGCCAGCGTCGACTTTCCGACGCCGGGTCGGGCGGCCACGATGATCATCTGGCCGCTGTGCAGACCGTTGGTCAGGTCGTCGAAGTCGGCGAACCCGGTGGGGACGCCGTAGAGGCCGGCCTCGCGGTTGCCGATCGCCTCGATCTCGTCGAGGACGTGATGCATGATGTCGCTCAGCGGCGCGTAGTCCTCGGACGTGCGCTTCTCGGTGATCTTGTAGACCTCGGCCTGCGCCTGGTCGACCACGTCGTCGACCTGACCCTCGCCCGCGTAGCCGATCTGGACGATCTTGGTGCCGGCCTCGACCAGCCGGCGCAGGATGGCCTTCTCGCGCACGATCTCGGCGTAGTAGCCGGCGTTGGCGGCGATCGGGACGTTGGCCGACAGCGTGTGGAGGTAGGGGGCGCCACCCACCCGCACCAGCTCGCCGCGACGTTGCAGCTCGGCTGCCACAGTCACCGGGTCGGCAGGCTCTCCGCGGCCGTAGAGATCGACGATGGCGTCGTGCACGATCTCGTGGGCCGGGCGGTAGAAGTCGACCCCACGCAGCACCTCGTTGACGTCGGCGATCGCGTCCTTGCTGAGCAGCATGGAGCCCAGCACGGACTGCTCGGCGGCCATGTCCTGCGGTGGCGTGCGGTCGTTGCCACCGCGCGGAGACTCACCAGGGGCGAACGACGATGGCCCGTCACCCCACTGGGGCTCCGGTCCGAAGCCTGCCTCGGCATGCTCGGCGATGCTCATCGGGCTCCTTCTGGCAGGAATGACGCTGGTGCTGCTGTGACGACGTGGTCCGAGCGTAGGGACAGGCACCGACAACAAGGCCCGACCAGGCGCTGACGCTATGCCGACCCGCACGCGCGATCAAGCCCGGAGGACGGAGTTCTCCACAGGCCTTGTGGATAACCCTGGCGCGGTCGTGGACGACACGCCCCGCTAGTTCCACATGCTGGGGAGACCGCTGTGGAGAACGCGTCCCACACTGTGGGCACAGGGCACCTGACCTGCACAAACACTGGTTCGTGCCTGTGGAGGAAAAATAGTTGGCCGGAAACTTGTTCATCTCGGCTTCACCACACGGTCGCATGTAGTCAAGTCGACAAAGCGCCCATGACGTTGACAAACCCCGCATTTGTCACCTTGTATCCACAGGCTGTCCCGGTCCGGTCACGCACGCGTGCGCTGCTAGTCTCACCGCGTGCTGGGGGCCACCGATCGGGAGATCCTGAGGCTGGCATTCCCCGCCTTCCTGGCGCTCGTCGCCGAGCCACTCTTCCTGCTGGCCGACGCCGCGATCGTCGGCCATCTCGGCACCCCCGAGCTGGCCGGTCTCGGCGTCGCGGCCGTCGTCCTGCAGACCGTGGTCGGTCTGTGCGTGTTCCTGGCCTACGGCACCACCGGCAGCGTGGCCCGGCGCATCGGCGCCGGCGACCGGGCGGGCGCGCTGCGCCAGGGTCTGGACGGTGTCTGGCTGGCCGTCCTGATCGGCGTCGTCACCACCCTCGTCGGCATCGCGCTGACACCCCTGATGATCGAGGCGTTCGACACCAGTACGACGGTGGCGGGGCACGCCACGACGTACCTTCGGCTCGCGTTCCTGGGCACCACCCCGCTCCTGGTGATGCTCGCGACCACCGGCATCCTGCGCGGCCTGCAGGACACCCGCACCCCGCTGGTGGTCGCCGTGGTCGGCAACGTGCTCAACGTGGTGCTGAACCTGGTCCTGGTCTACGGCGTGGGCTCCTGGGGCGGGCTCGGCATTGCCGGCTCCGCCATCGGGTCCGTCCTCGCCCAGGTGATCAGTGCCGGCCTGCTGCTGGCCGTCGTCGTCCGGCTGGCCCATCGCGAGGGCACGGCGCTCCGGCCCCACCTGGGAGGAGTGGGGCTCGCAGCTCGGGCCGGCGTACCGCTGCTGATCCGGACCCTCACCCTGCGCGCCGCGCTGCTGCTCACGGTGTACGCCGTCGTCCTCGCCGCCTCGCCGCGCACCTCGGAGCGCGACCTCGCCACCCACCAGCTCGCCCTCACCCTGTGGACCTTCCTCGCCTTCGCCCTCGACGCCATCGCGATCGCCGCGCAGGCCATCACCGGCCGGACCCTCGGCGCCGGGGACGTCGAGGGCACCCGGGTGCTCACGCGACGGATGATCGAGTGGGGACTGGTCAGCGGCGCCGCCACCGGAGTGGGTCTCGCGGTGCTCAGTCCCTGGCTGGGACGGCTGTTCACCGACGACGTCGCCGTGCGTGACCTGCTGGTGCCGGTGCTGATCGTCGCCGCCATCGGGCAACCGGTGGCCGGGGTGGTGTTCGTGCTCGACGGCGTGCTGATCGGGGCCGGCGACGGTCGCTACCTCGCCTGGGCCGGCCTCGTCGCGCTGGTGGCCTACCTGCCCCTGCTGCTGCTGGCGGCCCTGGTCGGCGGGTCACTGGTCTGGGTGTGGGTCACGTTCTCGCTCGGCTTCATCTCGGCGCGCGCGGTGGTGCTGCTGCATCGCGCCCGCGGCACGGCCTGGCTGGTCACCGGCTCGCTGTAGTCGGCCGGGAACACAACCAGGGTCGCCCCCCGGAGAACGGGGAGCGACCCTGGTGGTCGAACGAGTGCGCTGGCGTCAGGCGGAGACGACGTTGAGGGCCACCGTGGCGGACACCTCGTCGTGCAGCTTGACCGACACCTGGTGGGCGCCGAGCGACTTGATCGGGTTGCCGACGACGATGGTGCGCTTGTCGACGGCCTCGCCCGAGGTGGCCGCGAGGGCCGAGGCGATCTCGGAGACGGTGACGGCGCCGAACAGGCGGCCGCCCGCACCAGCCCGCACGGACACGTTGATCGGCGAGCCCTCGAGCTTCGCCTTCACCTCGGCCGCGTGGTCGTGGTCGCGCAGCGCCCGCGAGGAGCGGGCCTGCTTGATCGACTCGATCGTCTTCTCGCCGCCTCGGGTCCACCGGATGCCGAAGCCACGGGGGATGAGGAAGTTGCGGCCGTAGCCGTCCTTGACCTCGACCACGTCGCCGGGGGCGCCGAGACCGGTCACTTCCTGAGTCAGGATGAGCTTCATGTCAACGCCTCCTTATCGACCGGTCGAGGTGTAGGGCAGCAGAGCGACCTCGCGGGAGTTCTTGACCGCGATCGCGACGTCCCGCTGGTGCTGGACGCAGTTGCCGGTGACCCGACGCGCGCGAATCTTGCCGCGGTCGGAGATGAACTTGCGGAGCAGGGTGGTGTCCTTGTAGTCGACACCGGTCGCCTTCTCCTTGCAGAACTGGCAAACCTTCTTCTTGGGCTTGCGAATCACTGCCTTGGCCATTGTGGTGCTCCCTTTCTAGAGCCCGGCTCGCGCCGGAATGGTGAGGGTGTATTCGGTTGGGTCAGAACGGGGGTTCGTCGGAACCCACGCCGGGTGCGCCCCACGGATCGGCCTGCCCGCGGCTGCCGCCCTGCGGGGCGGACTGTGCGGGGGCGGCCGGAGCCGGGGTGGCCCACGGGTCAGCGCCACCGGCCGGAGCCGGAGAGGACTGGCCGCCGCCACCGGAGTAGCCCCCACCGCCGCCGGAGCGGGTGGTGCGGGTGACCTTGGCGGTGGCGTACTTCAAGCTGGGGCCGACTTCCTCGACATCGAGCTCGTAGACAGTGCGCTTCTCACCCTCACGGGTTTCGTAGCTGCGCTGCTTGAGCCGACCCTGGACGACGACGCGCATGCCCTTCTGGAGGGACTCGGCGACGTTCTCGGCCGCCTGCCGCCAGATGGCGCAGGACAGGAACAACCCCTCGCCGTCGACCCACTCGTTGGTGTTCTTGTCGAAGGTGCGCGGCGTCGACGCGATCCGGAAGTTGGCGACCGCAGCCCCCGAGGGGGTGAAGCGCAGCTCCGGGTCGTCGACGAGGTTGCCGACCACCGTGATGATGGTTTCGCCTGCCATGTCAGGGCTCCTTGCTGATGATCCGTGGTGGGTGTTGCGTCACATGGTGTACGGCTGGACCGACAAGTGGAAAGTGCCTCTCCACAGGTCAGTGGGCAGCGCGCAGCACCTTGGTCCGCAGTACGGACTCGTTGAGGGTGAGCTGGCGGTCGAACTCCTTGACCGTGGCCGGCTCGGCCTGCAGCGTGATGATGGCGTAGATGCCTTCGGCGTTCTTCTTGACCTCGTAGGCGAGGCGGCGACGTCCCCAGACGTCGACGTTCTCCACGTTGCCACCATCCTTGCGGATGACGTTGAGGTACTTGTCGAGGGACGGCTCGATGGTCCGCTCTTCAAGGCTGGGGTCGAGGATGACCATTACTTCATATGCACGCATAGCAGTCTCCACCTCCTCTGGACTTGGGCGACCACGGTCTTTCCGTGGCAGGAGGGCTGTGCGTCACGCCTGACCCCGAGGGGTGAGACGGGTTCTCACCCCTCGCGCAGCCCTCGGTTGGGCGCAGTCGGAGTGAAAGACAGCCAAGGCTAACAGCGCGCGGCGCCTGAGCCGAAATCCCGTACGCCGGGCTGGGCCTTACGCTGGCCGGCATGAGACTGCTCGGCGTCCTCGGCGGGATGAGCTGGACCAGCACCGCGACCTACTACCGACTCCTCAACGAGGCAGTGCGTGACCGGCTCGGCGGCCTGCACTCCGCCCGACTCCTGCTGCACAGCGTCGACTTCGACGAGGTCAGCCGGCTCCAGCACGACGAGGACTGGCCGGCGACCGCCGACATCCTGGTCGAGGCCGCCCAGGGCCTGAAGGCTGCCGGAGCCGGCGTACTGCTGCTGGCCACCAACACGATGCACAAGGTGGCTGACGAGATCGAGGCGGGCGCCGGGCTGCCGCTCCTGCACATCGCGGACGCCGCGGCGGCGTCACTCGGCGCGCCGGGATCGAGCGCGTCGGACTGCTCGCCACCGCCTTCACCATGGAGCAGGACTTCTACACCGGGCGGTTGCGCGCCGCGGGCATCGACTGCCTCGTGCCGGGGGCCGCGGACCGGGCCGAGGTGCACCGGATCATCTACGACGAGCTCTGCCGCGACGTGGTCACCGACGCCTCTCGCGAGACCTTCCGGCAGGTGATGGCCGACCTGGTCGCCAACGGCGCCCAGGCGATCGTGTTCGGCTGCACCGAGATCGACCTGCTGGTCTCCGCCGACGACACCACCGTGCCGGTCTTCGACACCACCGCGATCCACGTCGCCGCCGCCGTCGACTGGCTGGTGGCCGACTGAGGCTGTCCGTGGTGCTCCCTAGACTGCCTCCATGAGCTTTGTGATCGGCGCCCATGTCGACCAGACCGACCCGATCGCCGAGGCGAAGGCCCGCGACACGACCGTGGTGCAGTTCTTCCTCGGCGACCCGCAGGGCTACAAGGGCGCCGCGTTCGCCTACGCCGGTGGGGCCGAGGGTCTGCGTGCCGATGCCGAGGCCGCGGGCGTCGACCTTTACGTCCACGCGCCCTACATCGTGAACGTGGCCACCACCAACAACCGCATCCGGATCCCCAGCCGCAAGCTGCTGCAGCAGCATGTCGACGGTGCTGCCGCCATCGGCGCCAAGGGGCTGATCGTGCATGGCGGCCACGTCAACCAGGGCGACGACCCGTCGATCGGGTTCGACAACTGGCGCAAGGCCATCGACGCGACCGATCTCAAGGTGCCGGTGCTGATCGAGAACACCGCCGGCGGCGACAACGCGATGGCGCGCTACCTCGAGCGCATCGCAGGGGTGTGGGACGCCATCTCGTCGTGCGCTGACGCCGACAAGGTCGGCTTCTGCCTCGACACCTGTCACGCCCACGCCGGTGGCAACCCGCTCGAGACGGTCGTGGCCGACGTGCTGGCGATCACCGGGCGCATCGACCTGGTGCACTGCAACGACAGCCGCGACGAGTTCGACTCCGGCGCCGACCGGCACGCCAACTTCGGCGCCGGCACGATCGACCCCGAGCTGCTCGCCTCGGTGGTGCGCGACGCAGGCGCACCGGTGATCTGCGAGACCCCCGGCGGGGCCGCTGAGCACACGGCCGACTTCGCCTGGCTGCGCGAGCGGCTCTAGCTCACCAGCACCGAGACCTCACACACCTCGCCCCGGCCCGGTCGCCGGCGATCGACCAACGCCAGCCGCAACGGCTGTGCCGGCTGACCAGGGGCGCCGAACGCGAGGAAGCCCAGTGACTGGCGCCGCGGGCCGGGGGGCAGCACCGAGGGCCGGTCGGTCATCGCCTCTGCGACGGGGAACAGGCAGCCGGGCTGGTCGACGACCTGCCAGTCGGCATCGGCCTCGGTGTGGGTGAGGCGAACCTCGAGCCAGTCACCGGCCCGCAGTCGGACGACGGAGCCGGGCTTGGGTTCGCTGAGGACGTGACGCATGTGGTGAAGGAGCCGCTCAGCCGGGCGGTGATACCCGCGGGCCGGTGTACATCTGCGACAGGTCGGCGCGATCTGCGTGTACATCTGCGACAGGTCGGCGCGTGTACATCTGCGACAGGTCAGGCGAAGCAGACGAAGGGGGCCGGAGGGCGCTCGGCGCTCACCGACGGGACCGCCGCCGCCAGTGCGGTCGCCGGGTCCAGGCCGCCGGCGAGGCCGGTGTGCATCTCGGTGAGGACGTCGTGGGCGGCCTCGTCGCTCACCGCGACCGACGAGGCGATCACGCAACGCACCCCGGCGTGCAGCCAGGCCGCGGTCATCCCGATCAGCTCCTCGCCGTACCGCACCGAGGAGCGGCCCACCTCGCACGCGGACAGCAGCACCACCTGCGGGACCGACTCCAGCTGGTCGATGTCGTAGCCGAACCACGGCCCACCCACGAGCTCGACGCCGGAGAACAGCGGGTTGTCGGCGGAGTGCCGGCCATGCGCCGCGATGTGGAGTACGTCGACCCGCGCGGCGAGCTCGGCGACAGCATCCGCCGTGGCCAGGTCGCCGCGCAGCTCCACCGACCCGCTCCAACGCCGAGCCGCATCGTGCACCTCGGCCTCGGCGCGAGCCACCCTCGGTCCGGCCACGAAGCCGGCCGTCCGCAGCGACAACGGCGTACGCCGCGCGAGCCACGACGTCGCCGACTGGGCCACCGTGACGGGGCGACCCACGAACCCCGGCAGGAGCGTCCACGGCACACCGGCGAGGACGCCGCTCGGGGTCAGCACGACCCGACGATCGCCGATGCGCGGCAGCAGGGGCGCGATCAGCAGGGTGCCGAGGTCCTCCAGACGACTGGCCAGCTGTTCGCGGACGACCCGGGCGAGGGCCTCGGGAAGGGTCGAGGCCGCGACGTCGAGGTCGGGCAGCAGTCCGTCGAGCAGCTCCTCCAGGTCGGCTCGAGGACCCAGGTCGTGTCGGGTCGCTGCCCCGGCATCCACCACGAGGGCGGTGACCCGGTCGTGGGTCACCACCCAGGCCACCAGCGCGGTGTCCGGGCCCAGCTGGGCGCGCACCTCCGAGAGGCGGGTCGGCTCGGCGACCTCGCCGGAGCCGCGCAGCTGCCAGGCCCGCTCGCGCACGCGGGTGCGGATCTCCTCGGCCCGACGGGGATAGGGCACCCGCGCGCCGTCCTGGGGAGTCGCCAGTCGACGCAGCTCGGCGAGGTCGGAGGCCATCTGCTCATCGGTGGGCGCCCGCACGGGCTGGATCCGGCTGGCCAGCATGCGCGCGCGCTCGGACCACTCGTAGAGCACCGCCGCGCGCCCCGAGTCGACCGCGAGGGACAGGCCCCGACGAGCCAGCGAGGTGCCGTGGCCCACGACCATGGTCTGCAGGTCCAGCGAGCCGAACGAGCTCTGCCAGGCGTGCAGCTCGGCCAGCCCGCACCGCACCTGGGCGAGCGCTCCGGAACGGCGTCCCTGCAGGCTCGCCAGCTCAGCGCGGACATCGCGCGCCAGCAAGCGCAGCGACAGCGGAGCCGCCGTGAGCAGGCGCACGGTCCGGATCCGCTCGCGGGCCTCCTCGACGTCACCGCGACGCAGCATCACGCGAGCCGTGTGCAGCTTGACCGACGCGGCCCCCCAGTAGAGCCCGTGGCCGTCGAGCTCGAGCGCCAGCGCGTCACCCCGGACGAGCAGCGAGTCTCCGTGGCGTCCCAGCTCCACCTCCGCCGCCAGAGCGGCGCTGTCAGCGCGGATCCGCCAGGCATCGGTGCCGGTGCGCACGAACCGGCGGCGCGCCTCCCTGGCCGCCCCGAGCGCCGCCGCAGGATGGCTGTGCTGCAGGGTGCGGGCCAGGGTGAGCTCGGCCTCGCCGCGGCGCTGGTGGGAGCGCCGCAGGCCGAAGACCCGAGCCGCGTCGCGCAGCGCCGCCTGTCCTTCGCGCACCAGGCCCGCGGCGATCAGCACCTCGGCTCGATCCTGGTCGACCGTAGCCTTCATCAGGGGCGACATGGCCGAGAGGGTGGGGCTCGCCCGGTCCATCATCTCCAGCGCGGAGACCAGGTCGCCCTTGAGCATCAGCGCGTAGCCGAGGTTGTGCAGCGCCATCGACTCCTCCAGCGCGTCACCAGCCTCGCGCGCGTGCAGCGCAGCCAGCTCGAAGTCCCGGATCGCCTTGCCCGCGTCGCTGAACTGCAGGAACACCCCGCCGCGGTTGATGTGGGCCTTGGCCAGCTCGAGCGGGTCCTCCAGCGAGCGGATGGCATCCGCAAACGCCCGCAGTGACTCCGTCGTCTTGCCGTTCCTCAACAGCAGCAGAGCGTGCTGGCACTGCACGATCCCGTGCGTCTCGGGGTCGAGTCCGTCGAGCTCGAGGGCCTGGCGGCACAGGCGGAAGGCCTCGTCGGCGTCACCGGTCTCATAGGCGTGGAAGGCCAGGCTGGCCTCGACCCGAGCCTGGACCTGTGGCGTGTCAGCGGCCTCGCGGGCCCGGAGCAACAACTTGCGAGCCGCATCGAAACGACGTGCCGTGAGGGCGACTACCCCGCGACGGTGAAGCTCCTCGGCCGACTGCACTGTCCCATCATGGCCGCTTGATCCCGGTCTGTGCCGTCACCACCCGCCAACCACGGTCGACCGCAGCCTTCACATCCGGCTTGGCCGACTCGGCAGGCAGCCGACCCAGGGCTGCGGCGAACCGTCCAGCCAGCAGGGGGGCGGAGAACGACGTACCGCTCCAGACCGCGAAGCCGCCCCGGAAGTCGTCGGGGTCGATCGTCTCGCGCCAGCGACCGAAGACCTTGGTGCGCGCGAACGGCATGCCGGCGGCGTTGTAGGGCGGCATCGTGCTGAGCAGCGCCGCGCCTTCGGCGTAGGTGCGCACCCACGGTCCGGCGTTGGAGAACATCGCATCGGAGTGGTCACTCGGGTTGCGCGCACCCACCGAGACGAGCGGCACGCGCTCACGCGCCCGCTTGACGGGTCCCTTGCCGTCGGCCCAGGGCGCGAAGGCCGCGGGGTAGGACGGGCGGGAGGTCGAGTCGTTGCCGGCGGAGCACACCACCATCGTGCCCAGCCTGCCGAACTCCTCCATGATCGACTGGATGATCGGATCGAGCAGCGCATCGGCCGCCGACTCGTGGTAGTAGCCCATCGACAGGCTGAGCACGTCGATCGGGCGGCCACCGGGCTCGCCCGACTCGTGGCGACGCACCAGCTCCAGGATCTGGGCGAGCGCGATGATCCAGTCGCGCTCCACGAGCGAGCCGAACGACGGCACGATCCGCCAGGACAGGATGTCGGCGTCCGGGCAGGCCTGATGCACCAGGCCCGCGATGAAGGTGCCGTGACCGGCGTAGGGGTCGAGCATGCCGTCGAGCACCCCGTCGAGGTCGCCGTGGAACTCCGGATCGGTCTTCGGGTCGTCGTAGCCGATCGGCAGGCCGTCGAGCTTGACCTTGGTGTCGACCGAGTCCTTGAGCCACGGGTGGTCGTAGTAGCAGCCGGTGTCCAGGATCGCCACCACCGGGCGACGACCCGCGACCTTCGCACTGCGCACGGGGGCGGGGCCGACGTAGGAGACCGGCTGACGCCCACCCCAGCCCGGCAGGCCGTAGGTGCTCGAGGCGGCGGAGCCCGACGGGTGCGGTGACTCGACCGGGTGGGGCGACTCGACCGGGTGCGGTGACTCGACGGGGTCCGGTCCGACCCGGCGGGCCAGGACGACGTGGTCGAGGCTGACGCCGGTCAACGCCTTGTCGCCGAACTTCGCGCGCGCCTGGTCCAGCAGCGCCCAGGCGTTCGGTGCGACGGCCACGTCGCGCCGGTGCACCACCAGCCGGACCGTGCGCACCCCGAACGGCAACGTGGCCAGGCGCTCGTCCATCGGCTCCAGCTCAGCGGTCCAGCCGAGCCCGTCGGCGACGTCCTGCACCATCGCGAGCTTCTCGGCGACGTCGACCCGGTTGGAGATCAGCAGCCGCGGCCCGACGTACACGGTGGGGCGCAGCTCGGCCTCCTGGCTGCGCAGAGCGGTGCCGGGGTCGAGGACCCGCCCGGTGCCGCCGGCCAACACCGAGGGCGACGGGAGCTTGGGTTCACGGTCCAGCGGCTTGCGGTGTTGCTTGGGCGGCATGCAGTGTCCTCGGGGGTAGTCGGGGTCAGAGTTCGAAGGCGGGAGTGCCGAAGGGCTTCGCGCCGGCCTCGCGGGGGGTGAGCCAGAGCCGGAAGAGACCCGAGGGGAGGTTGCGGAACTCGAAGCGGCCGCGGGCGTCGATGTCGGTCACCCATTCGCCGTCCTCGGTCACGAGCGACGCCTTGATGGTCATCTCGGCCGCGGGGGCGAGCCACCCGTCGAGCCGGCCACCGTCACCGGGCTGTTCCTCGCCGGCCGCGCGCACCAGGAGCGCCATGTCGCCGTGGGCGAACTGCAGCGTGTACGCCGACCCGCCGCCGCGCGCGCCGGTCAGCTCGTAGGACCGCTCGATGAGCACCAGCAGCTCGTAGTCGAGGTCGAAGTCGACCGACGCCTCGGCGGCCACCACCGCCTGCATCCGGCTGACCAGGCCGTCGGGGACCGGGTCTCGTTGGCTCCAGACGGTTCGGACCACGCCCAACAGCGCCTCGCGGTTGATCTCGGTCATGACAGACCTCCTGTCTGCATCAGCGCCACGCGCAACTTGGCCAGGCATCGTCCCCGGGTGGGTCCGATGCTCCCGACAGGCATCCCGAGATCGGTCGCCAACTGGGCATAATCGGGTCTGTTCTCGAAGGCAACGATGCGCAGCAGTCGTCGACACCGCTCCGGCAGCTGGTCGACGGCCTCCCACATCAACCGGCTCTGGTCGATCTCGACTGCCGCCATCTCGGCCGAGCGCTGCTGAGGAAGTCGCACCGCGAGCTCCTCGTCCTCCACCGCGATCGCCCGGTTGCCGACCTTTCCGACCCGCCACGCCTCGCGGCGTGCCGTGGTGGTCAGCCAGCCTCCGATGGCCGCAGGCTCGACGATCGCGTCGCGCCGGCGAACGAGGGCCAGCCAGGTCGTCTGGATGACGTCCTCGGCCAGGTCCTCCGACAGCCGGTAGGCGCGGACGACGTGCCAGAGCACCGGCGTCATCAGCCCGACGAGGTCGTCGAGCGCGCCCGTGTCACCACTGACCCAGTGCTCGAAGCACTGCGCACACTGGCCCCACAGATCGTCGGCCTGATCAGACCGCGAGTCGCTGACCGTCATCGGTTGCATTCTCACACTGCGCAAGAGCACCGGATCCGCCTTCTGATACCGGTCTAGACCAATTCGATCTCGTGACTTCTCCACGTATCAGGGCCGGAATCGGCCCCTCTTCACCGGCACAACTGAATGGGACTTTCTCTTCCCAATCCCACTGAAGGGGATTCGAGCCGCGCGGGGGGCAGCTCGAATCCCCTTTCCCATGCCCGCAGCGCCACCCCTGTAGCCTCGGGCCGTGACTTCCCCTGCCCCATCCGTCGGCCCGACCGTCCGGCCGATCACCGAGGGCGAGCACCTCGACTTCATCCGCGGCCAGCGCTCGGCGAGCTTCCTGCAGACCCCCGCGTGGGGACAGGTCAAGGGCGAGTGGAAGCGCGAGTCGATCGGTTGGTGGGTCGGCGAGGAGCTGGTGGGGGTCGCGCTGGTGCTCTACCGCCAGCTGCCGCGCGTCAAGCGCTACCTCGCCTACCTCCCCGAGGGCCCGGTCATCGACTGGGACACCGACGACCTCGGCTCCTGGCTCAGCCCGCTCGTCGCGCACCTGCGCACCGCGGGCGCCTTCGGGGTCCGGATGGGCCCCCCGGTGATCACCGCCCGCTGGTCGGCGAGCCAGGTCAAGGAGGGCATCGCCAGCAGTGAGGTACGCCGACTGGCCGATCTGCCCCCGACCGAGCGCAGCCAGGCGGGGGCGATCGTCGTCTCGCAGCTCAACGAGCTCGGCTGGCGCCTCCAGGCGACTGAGGGTGGCTTCGCCGCCGGCCAGCCGCAGTACAACTTCCAGATCCCTCTGGCGGGCAAGTCCGAGGACGACGTCCTCAAGGGCATGAACCAGCTGTGGCGCCGCAACATCAAGAAGGCCGCCAAGGAGGGGGTGGTGGTCTCGCACGGCACGCGTGAGGACCTGAAGCTGTTCCACGACCTCTACGTCCACACGGCCGAGCGCGACCACTTCACGCCGCGGCCGCTGGCCTACTTCCAGACCATGTTCACGGCGCTGGAGGCCGAGGAGCCCGATCGGATCCGGCTCTACCTCGCCCGGCACGAGGACGACCTGGTGGCCGCCACCATCGCGATCCGGGTGGGTGCCCACGCGTGGTACTCCTACGGCGCCTCCTCGACCGAGAAGCGCGAGGTCCGAGGCTCCAACGCCGTCCAGTGGGCGATGATCCGCGACGCGCTCGCGGCGGGCGCCGAGGTCTACGACCTGCGCGGGATCACCGACACCCTGGACGCCGAGGACAGCCACGTGGGCCTGATCCAGTTCAAGGTCGGCACCGGCGGCGAGGCGGTCGAGTACGCCGGCGAGTGGGACCTGCCCATCAACCGACCGCTCTACAAGGCGTTCACGCTCTACATGAGCCGGCGCTGATGTCGCTCACCCTGAACGTCGACGGCCCCCGCTGGCGTGCCCACCTGCAGGCGCGGGTGGCCGCCAACCCGGGGCTGGTGCCGGTGATCAAGGGCAACGGCTACGGCTTCGGCAAGGGGCGCCTGGCGGCCGAGGCCGCTGCCCTCGGTGTCGACACGATCGCCGTCGGCACCTACGACGAGATCGCCGACGTCGCCGGCTTCCCCGGAGACGTCGTCGTGCTGACGCCCTGGCGTCCGTTCGGCAGCGCGATCGAGAACGCCCCCAGCGACCGGGTGATCCACACCGTCAGCCGGCCGGCCGACCTCGAGGACCTGCTCGTCCGCCAGCCCACGGCACGCTTCGTCGTCGAGCGTGCGACCTCGATGCTGCGCCACGGCATGACCGCGCGCGAGCTGAGGGAGGCGGCCGGTCAGCTCGACAACCTCCACCAGGCGGTCGGGCTGGAGGGCGTCAGCTTCCACCTGCCGCTGGCAGGCTCGAACCTCTCGCAGGCGCAGCGGCTGATGACCGACACGATCGCCTCCGGGCTGCCGACCCGCTCGATCTGGGTCAGCCACCTGACCCGGTCCGACCTCGAGGCGCTGCGCACGTCGTACGCCGACTTCACGATCCGTCCGCGGATCGGCACCGACCTGTGGCTGGGCGAGCGCAGCGCACTGCGGGTGACGGCCACCGTGCTCGACCTGCACCACGTCGAGCGTGGCGACACCTTCGGCTACCGCGGCCGGACCGCCCCCAAGGCGGGCACCATCCTGGTGGTCAGCGGTGGCACCTCGCACGGCATCGGGCTGGAGGCGCCCTCCGGCGATCTGTCCATGAAGGCCCGGGCCGCCACGCTGGCCCGCGGCGGCCTCGACGCGGTCGGGTTCGTGCGCTCGCCGTACTCCGTGTTCGGCAAGCAGCGGCTGTTCGCCGAACCGCCCCACATGCAGGCCTCCATGCTGTTCCTGCCCCAGGGCGCGCTGGTGCCGGCGGTGGGCGACGAGATCGAGGTGCGGGTGCGCTACACCGCGACGGACTTCGACAAGGTGCTCGTCTCGTCGTAGTCGTGGGGGTCGTCGCGGTCGACCGGGTCGCGCCACGGCTGCCGGATGTCGCGCACCACGACGGCGACCAGGTACAGCTGGGCGAGCATCCGCACCACGATCGCGATCCAGTAGACCGGCGCCCCGCCGGCCGTGGCCGAGCTGTCGAGCGTGCCGGCGAGATACCACCACACGCAGCAGAAGTAGAAGACCTCCCCGGCCTGCCAGATCAGCAGGTCGCGCCACCGCGGCCGGGCCAGCACGGCCAGCGGCAGCAGCCAGAGCACGTACTGCGGCGAGTAGACCTTGTTGACCAGCAGGAACCCCGCGACGATCAGGAACCCGAGCTGGGCGAACCTCGGCGTGACCGGAGCGCGCAGGCCGATCACCAGCACGCCGAGGCACCACACCGAGAAGAACAGCCAGGACGCCACGTTGATCGTGTGGGCGCTGAAGACGCGATCCGGGTCGGGGAGCTGGGCCAGCACCAGCCAGAGGGACCCCAGGTCGGGTCCCCGGTCGGAGTTGAAGCTCCAGAAGACCTTCCACTGCTCCGGACCGGTGACGTAGGCCGGCGCGTTGGCGACCAGCCAGGCGAGCAGGCCGGCGACCGCGACCCGCACGAAGTCGCTCAGCCGCCGTTGTCGCAGGCAGATCACCAGGAGACCGCCGAGGAGGAACAGCGGGTAGAGCTTGGTCGCCACCCCGAGGCCGATGAGGATCCCGGTGAGCACCGGTCGGTCGCGCGACCAGGCCCACAGGGCGCCTGCGACCAGCACCACCGCCAGCATGTCCCAGTTGACCAGCCCGGTCAGCAGCAGCACCGGTGAGGCCGCGAAGCCCAGGGCGTCCCACGGTCGCCGCGGGTTGACCTGGGAGAGCAGGTAGGTCGACAGCAGCGCCATCAGCGCGAACAGCACCGCGGACAGGCTCACGAAGGCGCGGATCTCCGCCAGCACCGCGGGCTCGTCGGACAGCTCGTCCACGGGCTGCTGGGCGCGCACGGCGAGATCCGGCGAGCCCGTGACGAGGTGGGTGAGCACGGCGGTGCCCCAGGCGACGTAGGCGATGCCGACGGGATACTCCATCGTCTCGTAGCGCGCCCGCACCTCGGGGTCGGAGTCGTAGGGCCAGGAGAGCTCGGCGAAGCCCCGCCCGGTGTAGAGGTAGGGCAGGTCGGAGTAGCACATCTGGGAGTAGCGCTGGTCTCCGTCGCGCCACGTCGAGGAGTAGCAGCCGGCCTTCTGCACCATACCCAGCGCACAGCAGACCGCGACCACGACCAGCAGGACGCGCACCGGCGTCCACCACGGATGACCCCGTGAGCGGTCGCCCGCGGGTCCCCCGACGACCTCGCTGGCCGCACGCAGGACGGGATCGTCCTGCGTCGGGTGGATCATGGCTTCCCCGCCGCCGATCTCGGGACGGCCGGAACCGTCGGAGTCTCCGTCGGGGTCTGGCTCGGCGTCTCGCTCGGCGTCTCGGTGGGGGTCTCGCTCGGCGTCTCCGACGGGGTCTCGGAGGGGGTCGGCGTGGGCGTCTCGGACGGGGTGTTGGACGGCGTGCGGCTGGGCGTCTTGGTGGGCTTCGGCGGCGGCGTGTAGGGCGCGTGACCGTCCTGAGGAGCGTCTCCGTCGACGTTGGCCGCGTCCGGCAGCTCCTCGACCGGCTCGCCTTCGAGGGCCTTGGTCATCACCGCGGTCCAGGTGCGGGCCGGGTAGTTCGCCCCGAAGTAGCCGGCCAGGCCGTTGTAGGACGGCAGCCAGTCGTCGTCGAGCTGGTCGTCGCCGTCTCCCCGCACGAACATCACGGCGGTGGAGAGCTGAGGGGTGAACCCGACGAACCACGACGAGGAGACGTCGCCGTCGTCGTTGGTGGCCGTGCCGGTCTTGCCGGCGGCGGGCCGACCCAGTGCCTGGGCGGCTGCACCGGTGCCGTTCTCGACCACCTGCTGGGCGGCGAACGACACGTCGGCGGTGATGTCCTCGTCGAGGACCTTCTTGTCGCTCACCTTGTGGTTGTAGAGGGTCTCGCCGTTGCGGTCGACCACCTTGTCGATGACGTAGACGTCGGCGCGCCTCCCGCCGTTGGCGATGGTGGCGTAGGCGTTCGCGAGGTTCACCGGGCTGACCCGGGCCCGCCCCAGCGACACCAGGACGTCGTCGGGCGAGAAGTCCACCGTGGTGGCCGGGATGCCGGGGTACTTCGGGTTGGACTCCGAGGGCGGCAGGCCCATCGAGCGGGCCATGTCGTAGATCTTCTGCGGGCCGTCGTCCATGCCGACGGTCATGTCGACGAACGCGGTGTTGATGGAGTCCTCCATGGCCTTGACCATGCTCACCGACGCCCCGTAGTTGGTGCCGGAGCCGGAGCCCTCGTTCTGCACGGTCAGGCCGTCGGGGAACTCGTAGGGAGAGTTGCCCTCGAAGGTGTCCTTGAGGGAGTAGCCCTCCTTGATGGCGGCGGCGAGCGTGAACGCCTTCATGGTCGATCCGGCCATGCCCCGCTGGGTGGCCCAGTTGAGCTGGGAGTCCAGGAAGTCCTGCCCCCCGTAGAAGCCGCGCAGGGCGCCGGTGCCGGGCTCGACGCTGGCGATGCCGACGTGCAGCCGCTTGTCCTTGCGCTTGCTCAGGTCCGGGCGGACCTCCTGCGCGCCGGACTCAGCGGCGTCCATGTCCTTCTTGGTGAGCGTGGTGGTGATCCGCAGGCCGCCACCGGTGATCTGGTCCTCGGAGAACAGCGGGTCACCGTCGCCGTCGGTCAGCTTGAGCAGCTCGGACTTCACCAGGGTCAGGGCGTGACCGCGCTGGCCGCCGTAGGTGCTCTCGGCCTTGATCTTGGGGAACTTCGGCAACGACCGGCCGGCCTTCTCGGCCTGCTCGGCGGTGATCTTGCCGTCCTCCTCCATCCGCCCCAGGACGTAGGAGTAGCGCTCCTTGAGCTGCTCGCGCGCGGCCGACCCGTTGGCGGGGTCCATGCCGGTGGGGTTGTTGACCACGCTGGTCAGCACCGCGCACTGCTTGAGGTTGAGGTCCTGGGCGTCGACGCCGAAGAAGGCCTGGGCGGAGGCCTGGATGCCGTAGGCGCCCCGGCCGAAGTAGATGGTGTTGAGGTAGCCCTCGAGGATCTCCTGCTTGCTCAGGGTGTTGCGGATCTTCAGCGACAAGAACGCCTCCTTGACCTTGCGCTCGAGGCTGCGCTCCTGGGTCAGGTAGAGGATCTTCACGTACTGCTGGGTGATCGTGGAGGCACCCTGGGTGGCGTTGCCACGGGCGTTGCTGAACGCGGCGCGCAGGATGCCCTTGGGGTCGATGCCGTTGTCGGTCCAGAACGTGCGGTTCTCCGCCGCGACCACGCCCTCCTTGATGCAGTCGGGCATCTCGTCGAACGGGATGCTGTCGCGCTTCTGCACCGCGAGCTGGCCCAGCTCGGACTTGCCGTCGCTGTAGTAGATGTGGGACGTCTCGGTGAGGAAGTCGGCGTTGGGGTCCGGGATCGTGGTGCGCTGATAGATGACGAAGCCCGCCGCCGCCAGGCCGAGGGCTCCGACCAGGCCGATGATCAGCAGCCACTTGGCGACCTTGAACAGCCGCGACCTGCCCGTGGACTTCTTCCTGGGGGTGCTGCTGGGCTCGCCCGAGCCTGCGGCCCTGCGTCTTCCACTCACGAATCGGTCTCCGGCTGGTTGGTCCGACAATGCGTTACGAGGGTACGGGCATGCCCGACACCCACCCAATCGGACGAGCGCGGGTCAGCCACGCGCGGTGAGCGCGAGCGAGTAGAGCGGTCGATCCTGGGCCTCGACGTAGACCCGGCCCAGATAGCTGCCGATGACGCCCATCATGATGAGCTGCAGGCCGCCCATCAGGAACATGCCCACGCCGAGGAACGCCCACCCGGGCACGGCGTCCTCAGGCCTGAACAGGCGTACGCCGAGCGCGTAGGCGCCGAGCAGCAGGCTGAGGAACGAGATGACGAAGCCCAGGCGGGAGATCAGCTTGAGCGGCACCGTCGAGAAGCCGAGGATCCCAGCGGCGGCGAAGTTGACCATGGTGCGCAGCGGATAGCCGGTGGTCCCCGCGTGGCGTTCGTCACGGTCGAAGAGCAGGGCCTCCTGGCGGAAGCCGACATGGGCGACGATGCCGCGAAGGAAACGGTCGCGCTCGCGGTAGCGGGCCACCTCGGCCACCACCCGCGCGTCCATCAGCCTGAAGTCACCGACGTTGCGCGGGATCTCCACCGAGGCCAGCCGCTGGAGCACCCAGTAGAACCCGAACGCGGTGGCCCGCTTGAACACCCCGTCGCGGCGGCTGCGGCGCTGGCCGTAGACCACGTCGGCGCCGTTCTCCCAGGCCGCGATCATCTGGAGGCTGACGCAGGGAGGGTCCTGGAGGTCGGTGTCCATCACGATCACCGCGTCGGCGTCCCCGGCCTGGTCGATCCCGCAGGTGACGGCGATCTGGTGACCGAAGTTGCGCGAGAGGCTGAGCACCGTCACCCGTCGGTCGTCGGCCCGGAGGTCGAGGAGGCGGGCGAGCGACGCGTCGCGGCTGCCGTCGTCCACGTAGACGAACTCCCAGTCGAGGTCGGGTCGGCTCTCGACGGCGGCCACCAGCTCGGCGTGGAAGGCCTCGAGCCCCGGTGCCTCGTTGAAGACGGGCAGCACGTAGGTGACCTTGCGACGAATCATCAGATCGCTCATGCCGCCACCACCGCCACCATCAGAGGGACACTCACCGCGAGTGCGGTGAGCACTGCCTGGACGAGGGTCAGCCACCCGACCCCGTCGTCGATCTCGACCCGGCGTACCGGCGCCGGTCTGGCTCGGGCCGCGGAGCCGACCATGGTGGCCGCGAGGCCGAGCGCCAGCCCTCCGAGCGGGGCCGCCGTGGTCCAGTAGCGCGAGCCGCCGAGGTGCACGAACGGCTGGACGAACAGTGCCAGCAGGCCGACCTTGAGCAGGAGGCTGAGCACCTGCTCCTCGTAGCGCCTGCGGAACTGGGCCAGCAGCGCGAACAGCCATCCGGCGGCCAGCCCCACGTAGAGAACGCTCGACGTCACGGTGAGCACGACCCCCCGGGTGTCCCCGGGTGGACGTCCGCTCAGGATCGAGACGAAGCCGGTGGGGCGCAGGAAGTAGCGCGAGGAGTCGGCCGCGACGTCGCGCGCGTAGCCCTCGGGGGTCATGCCCTGGCGGGCGTACGCCGACATCTGACGCTGCACCTCGAGCTCGTCGACGCCGGTCGCCCGGGCCACCTCGCGGGAGTAGCGCAACGGGGTGAACCAGATGGTGCTGCCGGGGTCGCAGGGCCCGAAGCAGAGTCGCTCGCGGTCACCGAAGGTGTTGGCCATCACCGTCGGCACCGACGTGGTGGTCACCACCCGGCCGCCCAGAGTCTGCGAGGCGAACACCGACCAGGGCGCCAGCAGACCGACGAAGACGACCCCGGCCAGCACCAGGGCCCCGGCCGCCCGGGCCCACTGGCGCGGAGCGAGGGTGCGACACGCCGACGTGGCCGCGACCAGGACGGCGACCGCGATCATGCCCAGCACCAGCAGGGAGGCGCTCGAACGCAGGTAGACCACCGCGATGGCCACCAGTCCCAGCGCGGCGCCCTGCCGCGGGCTGGGCGCTCGACCGGCGCGCACCCCTCGCACCAGCTCGACCAGCCGCGCCAGCAGCACGACCACGAGCAGGCCCGCGCCCAGGTCACCCCAGGCCGCCGCGGAGAACATCGTCCAGATGGGGATCAGGCCGGGCACGACCAGCAGCGCGGCGGCGTAGCGGACGCCCAGCACCCGACGGACCGTGACGACGCAGCACCACAGCAGCCCGGTCGTGACGAGGGCGAGATAGCCCCGGATCAGTGCCGTGGAGGCCTCGGGCACCACCACGAACAGCGGCGTCAGGAGGATCGAGGAGCCCGGCATGAACCAGCCGCTGCCGACGACGTTGCGCTGCAGCTCCGCGCTGTCGACAGGGCCACCGGCGACCAGGTCGCGCACCAGGTTGGACAGCGCCCGGGCACCGTCGGCGTAGGCAACCTCGTCGCCGTGCAGGGGCGTGGTCGCCATGAAACTCAGGAGGACGACGCTCAGCACCACGTGCGCTGCGAACAGCCAGCCCACCACCGCGTCTGCGCGCGACCGCCCGGCGCGGCTCATCGTGGCTCGGCGCTCTGCGGTGGGAAGCGCTTGGTGGAGAAGGGGTCCGCGCACTGCGGCCCCTGGGGGCCCGGCCGTGCCGGCGGGAGGTCGAGCACCACGGTGCCCCGCACGACCGAGTCGGGTGCGATGTCCTCCAGCGGCGTGACCTCGGCGCGAACCTCCGGTCCCGACGCCGGGAACGCCCGACGCAGGTCGGCGCGCACGACCTCGGCCCCGACCAGGTCGTACTGCAGCACCAGCCGGCGACGTGGACCGTGCTCGCCACTCACGTCTTCGTCGGAGCGCACCTGGTAGGGGAAGTCGAGGTGGACGCCGTCCGGGAGCGGCCAGCACCCGTTCTCCAGGGCGTCCGGGGGGAGGGATGGGCGATAGCTCCCGGTGGGCTGCGCACGCCCGAACGACCCGCTCGCCAGCACGACGACCAGGCAGGCCACGGCAAGGGCCAGCCAGGCCGCACGTCTGAACAACTGGTGCTGAGTCAACATTGCCCCCGCAAATGTCTTCGGCGGCCCTTCGGCCGACCAACGCCCTTCCGGACGCCTCACCGCGACCCTAGCCCCGGGCGACAAACGCCTCCGGTTCAGCCGGTGAACGGCCCGTGTCGCACCGAGATTCGCGCAGAATGGATATATCGGTACGATAGGTCTATGGCAAGGCGTGGAGACACCATCGAGCTCGCGGTCCTCGGACTGCTGCACGAGTCACCCATGCACGGCTACGAACTGCGCAAGCGGCTCAACCTCATGCTCGGGTGGGGTCGGCTGCTGTCCTACGGATCGCTCTACCCGGCCCTGAAGAAGATGCTGCGGGCCTCCTGGATCGAGGAGCAGGTGCTCCCCACGGCTCCAGGTCGCCGCCAGCGGATCACCTACCAGGTCACCGAGCAGGGCACCGAGGAGTTCACCCGGCTGATGTCGGAGGTGGGTCCCACCGCGTGGGAGGACGACAACTTCGACATCCGGTTCGCGTTCTTCTCGCGCACCGACATGGAGATCCGCCTCCGCGTCCTCGAGGGCCGCCGGATGCGACTCCAGGAGCGCCTCGAGCGCGTGCAGAACCAGCTCTCGCTCACCCAGCGCGAGGTCGACCGCTATGCGGGCGAGCTCCAACGGCACGGTGTGGAGTCAGTGGAGCGTGAGGTCCGCTGGCTGTCCGACCTGATCAACGCAGAGCGCAACAACCCGGGCGAGAACCCGGGCGTCAGCCCCACCCAGTTGTGACCCCGAAGTTGTGACCCGAACAGAAAGAGGAACCTGATGGGCTCGGTACGAGTAGCAATCGTGGGAGTGGGCAACTGCGCCACCTCCCTGATCCAGGGCGTCGAGTACTACAAGAACGCCGACCCGGACGCCTCCGTCCCCGGCCTCATGCACGTGATGTTCGGTGACTACCACGTCCGCGACGTGGAGTTCGTCGCCGCGTTCGACGTCGACGCCAAGAAGGTCGGCTTCGACATCGCCGAGGCCACCCAGGCGTCCGAGAACAACACCATCAAGATCGCCGACGTGCCGCCCACCGGCATCAACGTGCTCCGCGGCCCGACCCTCGACGGCCTGGGCAAGTACTACCGCGAGACGATCGAGGAGTCCGACGCCGAAGCGGTCGACGTCGTCCAGGCGCTCAAGGACGCCCGCGCCGACGTGCTCGTGTCCTACCTGCCCGTCGGCTCCGACGATGCCGACAAGTTCTACGCCCAGTGCGCGATCGACGCGAAGGTCGCCTTCGTCAACGCCCTGCCGGTCTTCATCGCCTCCGACCCCGAGTGGGCCAAGAAGTTCGAGGACGCCGGTGTCCCGATCGTCGGTGACGACATCAAGTCGCAGATCGGCGCCACCATCACCCACCGGGTGATGGCCAAGCTGTTCGAGGACCGCGGGGTGCAGCTCGACCGCACCTACCAGCTCAACGTCGGCGGCAACATGGACTTCAAGAACATGCTCGAGCGCGACCGCCTCGAGTCCAAGAAGATCTCCAAGACGCAGGCCGTCACCTCCAACATCGAGCACGACCTCGGCTCGCGCAACGTGCACATCGGCCCGTCCGACTACGTGCAGTGGCTCGACGACCGCAAGTGGGCCTACGTCCGCCTCGAGGCCCGCGCGTTCGGTGACGTGCCGCTGAACCTGGAGTACAAGCTCGAGGTGTGGGACTCCCCCAACTCCGCCGGCATCATCATCGACGCCATCCGCGCCGCGAAGATCGCCAAGGACCGGGGCCTGGGTGGGCCGATCATCTCCGCGTCGTCCTACCTCATGAAGTCGCCGCCGGTGCAGCTGCCCGACGACGAGGGTCGCGCCCGCGTGGAAGCGTTCATCCGCGGCGAGGAGTAGACCGCTTCGGTGTGCGAGCCCGGTCAGGCCGTCGACTGGCCGCCGGGCTCGCCGCCGTAGCGGACCGAGTCGGGCAGGAAGCCGTGGTGGACTGCCCACAGCACCGCCTGGGAGCGGGTGGTCACGCCCATCTTGCGGTAGGCGGAGCGGATGTAGGACTTCACCGAGTTGATGCTCAGATAGGCCCGCTTGGCGATCTCCTGATTGCTGAGTCCCAGCGTGATCAGCGCGATGACCTCCGACTCCCGGACCGTGAGGCCGTCGGTCTGGCCCGGCCAGAGCCCGCCGTCCCACTCTTCGCTGGCGGTCTCCTCGGCCTCGAACGCCGGACTGACGACCACCTCGCCGGCATGGATCCGCTCCAGGTGGTCGATCAGGTCCTCACCGGACAGTGCCTTGGACAGATAGCCGCTGGCACCCTTCTTGAGCGCCATCTCGATCAGCTCGGGCTGCAGGTTCCAGGTGAACACGACGACCCGGCCCGCCCCGTCGCCGGCGATCACCCGCTCGATGTCGTCGGTGTCGACCTGAGGCTGCGCGAAGGTGTCGTAGAGCGTGAGGTCGACGTCGGCCGTCACCGGCATCCCGGCGACCATCTCCACCATCCGGACCCGCTCGGGGTACGGCGCCAGCAGATGCGCCAATCCGAGCACGACCAGCTCGTAGTCGTTGGCCAGGGCCACCGACAGCGGCTGGACGGGCGAGATGGACATGAGGGGAGCGTAAGCCCTCAGCGCTCGCCTCGCGAACCCCACCAGGCCACCAATGCGGCGGCGGCGTCCGCCTCGGACATCGGACCGTTGTCCATCCGCAGGTCGAGCAGGAAGCGGTACGCCGCGCCGACCTCCGGTCCGGGCGGGATCGCGAGGATCTCCATGATCTGGGCGCCGTCCAGATCGGGGCGGATCGAGGCCAGCTCCTCCTCCTCCGACAGCCTGGCGATGCGCTCCTCGAGCTCGTCGTAGGTGCGCCGCAACCGGTCGGCCTTGCGCTGGTTGCGAGTCGTGCAGTCGGCCCTGGTCAGCATGTGCAGCCGCTCGAGCTGGTCGCCCGCGTCGCGCACGTAGCGACGTACGGCCGAGTCGGTCCACTCGCCGGAGCCGTAGCCGTGGAAGCGCAGGTGCAGCTCGACCAGCTGGGCGACCGCGTCGATCTGGTCGTTGGAGAACCGCAGTGCCTTCATCCGCTTGCGGGTCAGCTTGGCGCCCACCACGTCGTGGTGGTGGAAGGTGACGGTGCCGTCCTCGACGAACCGACGCGTGCGCGGCTTCCCGACGTCGTGCATCAGGGCGGCGAAGCGGGAGACGAAGTCCGGGCCGCCCCCGAGCCTGGACTCCTGCGCGATCGACTGCTCCAGCACGGTGAGGGTGTGCTCGTAGACGTCCTTGTGGCGGTGGTGCTCGTCGCGCTCCAGCGCCAGGGCCGGCAGCTCGGGCAGCACGATGGCCGCCAGGCCGGTCTCGACCAGCAGCTGGAGCCCGCGCCGCGGGTAGGGCGCACAGATGAGCTTGACGAGCTCGTCGCGGACCCGTTCGGCGGAGATGATCGAGATCCGGTCCGCCATCTCGGTCATCGCCGCGACGACCTCGGGCGCCACCGTGAACCCGAGCTGGGCCACGAACCGGGCAGCCCGCATCATCCGCAGCGGGTCGTCGGAGAACGACTGGAACGGGGTGCCCGGCGTGCTGATCACGCGCTGGGCCAGGTCCACCACCCCGCCGTACGGGTCGATGAACTCCCTCGACGGCAGTGAGACCGCCATCGCGTTGACCGTGAAGTCACGCCGCCCCAGGTCGACCTCGATGGAGTCGCCGAAGGCGACCTCCGGCTTGCGGGAGGTGGGGTCATAGCTGTCCGAGCGGTACGTCGTGATCTCGACCTGCCAGTGGCCCTTGCGGCAGCCGATGGTGCCGAACGCGCGGCCCATGTCCCAGATCGCGTCCGCCCAGCCCTGCAGCAGCCGCTCGGTCTCCTCGGGGCGCGCCGAGGTGGTGAAGTCCAGGTCGACCTGGGCCCTGCCCAGCATGGCGTCGCGCACCGGGCCGCCCACCAGGGCCAGCGCGTGCCCGGCGGCGAGGAAACGGGCACCGAGCTCGTCGGTGACGGGCGCGATCCGGTCCAGCTCGGCCGCGACGCGGCGTTCCACCTCGGGGATCAGCAGCGGCGGCAGGGGGTCGGACACGGGAGCACACTGTAGTGGGCTTCGACCGGGTGCGCCGATTGCCCGGATAGGGTCGGCGCGTGACGGGACAGGTGAGGCGGGCGGTTGCGCACACCGCGACCCTGCTCGTCCTCTGCCTCGTGACGGCCCTGCTGCTCCCTGCTGCGCCCGCGTCGGCCTCCTCGGCCACCTCCGCCGACGACCCGGTGGACCCCCTCGAAGTCAGCATCAGCGGCATCAACCCGGCCGTCATCCCGAAGCGGGGGCCACTCAAGCTCAGCGGCACCATCACGAACGTGTCCGACGACGCCTGGTCACTGATCAACGTCTACTCGTGGATCTCCTACCAGCCGCTGACCAGCACCGACCAGCTCGACCTCAACGCGGAGAGCGATCCCTACCAGCAGGTGGGCGAGCGCATCGTCGAGCCCGAGACCGACCTGCGGATCGACCGGCTGGAGCCCGGAGAGACGGCGTCGTACACCGTCTCGATCCCGCACGACATCCTCACCGCCTACATCGTCGCGCCGGAGACCGCCGGGGTCTACCGGATCGGCATCCAGACCCTCGGCACCTCGGTGGACGGCCGTCCCGAGACCGCGATCGGCCGCGCCTACTCCTACGTCCCCCTGGTGCCGCGCGACCCGGCGACGGTCCGCACCGCGGTGATCCTCCCGATCCGCGGCGAGGTCACCTACACCCACGAGGGCAGGGTCCGTGACCTGCCGTCCTGGCGGCGCGACCTCGCCCCGTCGGGGCGGCTGAGCAACCTGCTCGACTTCGCGGCCACGGCCCCGCCGGGCGCGCTCAGCTGGCTGATCGACCCTGCGGTCCTGGACGCCGTCCAACGCATCGCCGACGGCAACCCGGTCCGCGACCTCGGCCCGGCCAGCGACGCGGCCCCCGAGCCCAGCGCCTCGCCGTCCGCCGACGCCGGTGCCGACGGGAGCGCGGCCGAGCGACCACTGACCATCGACGACGCCAGCCGCTGGGCCACTGCCTGGCTCACCCGGCTCAAGACCCTGACCGTCGGCCGGCAGGTGCTGGCGCTGCCCTACGGCGACGTCGACATGGCCGCCGCCAACACCCTCAACCCGCAGGCGGGCGCGCGGGCCACTGCCCTCTCGGAGTCGGTCTTCGACGACCTCGGGATCTCGGCGGAGCCCACCGTGGCGCCCCCGTCGGGCTACCTCGAGCCCAGCTCGGTGGCCGCCCTCGACCAGGACGGCACGATCCTCGCCTCCGACGCGGTGCTCTCCGACCCCGATCTCCGGGTCGACCCGGAGTCCACGAGCGTGGCGGTCAACGGTCACCAGGTCGACCTCTACGACGCCGCGGCCTCGTCGGGAGGTCCGGGCCCGACCCCGCGACTGACCGAGCTCGCCCTGCGGCAGCGGCTGGTGTCGGAGGCCACCCTGCGCTCGATGACCTCGCCGACGCGTCCCCTGGTGGTGGCGCTGCCCAACGACTGGAACCCCGGCGCGAGCCGCTCCGGGTTCTTCGCCCGGCTCGACCTGCCGTGGCTCTCGATGGTGGCCCAGCAGTCACTCCTCGATCTCGACCCGCCCACGGTCGCCGCCGACACCCTCGTCTACCCCGAGCGCCAGGCCGACCGGGAGCTCGGGCCGCTCAACTTCGACGCCGCCGCCCGGCTGGCCCAGGTCGGTGCCACCCTGCAGAACGTGCTCAGCGACAACACCACCGTCGAGCGCGAGGTGACCGCCCAGGCGCTCACCACCACGTCGTACTTCATGCGCGACGACCCCGTGGAGGCGATCGCGGACGCCGAGCGCGCCCGCATCTCGATCCGGGGCGTGCTGAACCAGGTGCACATCTCCGCTCCCGAGTTCGTGACGCTGTCGGGCGCGGCCGGTCCGGTCCGGGTCGACCTGCGCAACGACCTCGCCCAGACGGTGACGGTGCAGATCGAGCCCATCTCCGATCCCGACATCACCATCCGGACCCCCGACGCGGTCAAGCTCGAGGGCGGCACCAGCACCAGCGTGCGGCTCCGGGTCCGCTCCACCGAGCTCGGCCTGCACCAGGTGCGCCTGGCGCTCGTCGACGTCGACGGCACGCAGATCGGACCCTCGGCCAACCTGCCGATCCGCTCCAACCAGTCGGGACGGATCGTCTGGGTGATCATCGGGGTCGGCCTGGCACTCCTGTTCGGGGCCATCATCCTGCGCCTGTTCCGCCGGTTCACCGGCCGCGGGTCCCACGGTGATCAGGGGTGAGCAGCGAGTCCCCCGACCAGGGCGCCGAGCAGCGCGGCATCCTGACCTCCGGAGCGGTGATGGCGGCCGGGACCGTGGTCTCCCGGCTCAGCGGCTATGTGCGGTCGGTGCTGCTCGTCGCCGCCCTCGGCAGCGCCCTGCACGCCGACATCTTCAACATCGCCAACACCATCCCGAACATGCTCTACATCCTGCTGGCCGGCGGGGTGATCAACGCCGTCCTGGTGCCCCAGCTCGTGCGGGCGATGAAGCTCGACCACGACGGTGGCGACGCCTACACCAACCGGATCATCACGCTCGCCGGGCTCTTCCTGCTCGTGGTGACCGTGCTGCTCGTCGTCGCGGCGCCACTGCTGATGCGGGTGCTGCTGTCCTCGGAGTACGACCTGCCCGCGCTGGCCGCTCAACGGGAGTCGGCCGTCACCTTCGCCCGGTTCTGCCTGCCGCAGGTGTTCTTCTACGGGATGTTCGTGCTGGTCGGGCAGATCCTCAACGCCCGGGGCCGGTTCGGCCCGATGATGTGGGCGCCGATCGCGAACAACGTGATCTCGGTGCTGGTGCTGGTGGCCTACCTCGTCGTCTTCGGCAAGGCCCAGGACGTCTGTCGCGACCCTGGCCTCGACGTCGCCGCCCACAACCAGGTCCTGGGGCCGTTCTCCCTCGGTCAGGAGGCCCTCCTCGGGCTCGGCTCCACGCTCGGCATCGCGGTGCAGTTCCTGATCCTGCTGCCCTACCTCAAGGCGGCCGGCTTCCGGTTCCACCCGCGCTTCGACTTCCGCGGCACGGGCCTGAGCCACACCCTGCGGCTCGGGGTCTGGACGGTGCTGTTCGTGATCGTCAACCAGGTCGCCTACACTGTCGTCGTACGCCTGGCCTCCGGAGGCACCGCGGGGGCCGTCGGAGCCGACTGCGCCGCCGCCGGGACCGCGACGGGCTACACCGTCTACTCCTCGGCATTCCTGCTGGTGATGGTGCCGCACGCGATCGTCACCGTGTCCCTCGCGACCGCGATCCTGCCGCGGCTCTCGGCGAGTGCGGCGGCGGCCGACCTTCCGGGCCTGGCCCGCACACTCTCGGCCACCCTGCGTACGACGCTCGCGCTGGTGCTGCCGTTCGCCCTCGTGCTGCCGGTGGTGGCACGCGAGGTCAGCCAGCTGGTCTGGGGCTACGGCGCCAACGCCGGCTCCTTCGCCAACTTCGCCCCGTCGCTGGCGCTGTTCACGCCCGGGCTGCTGTTCTTCACGGTGCACTACCTCATGCTGCGGGGCTTCTACGCCCTCGAGCGCACCCGCACGGTGTTCTGGATCCAGTGCGCGGTCGCGGCCACCAACATCGTGCTCGCCTTCGCGTTCGTCCGCGGCGCCTCGGCCCACGACACCTCGCCGGCGCTGGTGCTGGCGTACGCCGGGGCCTACCTGGTCGGCGCCACCATCTCCTACCTGTTGCTGCGCAGTGTGCTGGGCGGACTCGAGACCCCGCTGCTGGTGCGCTTCCTGGTCCGGATCACCGTCGCCGCAGGCGTGGCGACCGCCGTCGGCTTCGGGCTGGCCGAGCTGCTGCGCGGCTGGTTCGCCGACGACATCGAGGCCGGCAGCAGGCTCTCGTCGGTGGTCATCGCCCTGGTCGTCATCGGCGCCGATGCCCTCGTCTTCGTGGCGCTCGCCCGGATGCTGCGCATCGCCGAGGTCCAGGAGGTCGTCGGCCTCGTCACGAGCCGGCTGCCGTCCAGGTCCCGCACCCGCTGACCGCGGCGCCTTACGATGACCGCAGTGCCGAACTCGATCCGGACCGGCGACATCGTCGCCGACCGCTACCGCATGCTCGACCTCCTCCACGAGACGGAGGGCGGGCTGTTCTGGCGAGCCTTCGACCGGGTGCTGGCACGCCATGTCGCGTTCCACGTCATCGCGGCGGGCGATCCCCGTGCTCCCCTGCTGATGGACGCGGCCAAGCGCTCCGCCACCGTGGTCGACGCCCGCATCCTGCGCGTCCTCGACGCCGACGAGCGCGACGGGATCTGCTTCGTGGTCAACGAGTGGGGCTCGGGCCAGTCGCTCGACATGCTGCTGGCCGACGGTCCGCTGTCGCCGCGCCGAGCGGCCTGGATCGTCTCCGAGGTGGCCGAGACCATCGCCGGCGCCCACGAGCTCGGCCAGGCCCACGGGCGCCTGGTCCCGGAGAACGTGCTGATCGACCACAACGGCTCGATCAAGATCATCGGCTTCGCCGTGGACGCCGCTCTGCACGGGCTCCCCGCCGGCCGACGCTCGACCGACACCGTCGACCTGGCCGGCCTCCTCTACGCCTGTCTGGTCGGCAAGTGGCCCGGCGTCTCGACCTCGACCCTGCCGCGGGCACCGCAGGAGAACGGTCAGCCGCTGCGCCCCCGCAAGGTGCGCGCCGGCATCCCCAAGCCCCTCGACGTGGTGTGCGACGAGGTGCTGAGCCCCTTCGCGCACACCTCGGGCAGCCACACCCGGGCCATCGACTCCGCGGCCGGCATCCACCAGGCACTGGTCGACTTCGTGGGCGATCCCGGCTCGATGGCAGCAGCCGAGAAGGATCACGCACCCACCGTCGCCTGGTCGGCGCCGACGGTGTTCGGGCCGCAGGTCGCACCCGAGGCTCCCTCCGCACCGTTGCCCGAGCGGGCACCCGAGTCCCCACCCGAGCCGTCACCCGAACCGGACGCGACCGTCGCCGGGGTCCCGGTGTTCGAGTCCGACTGGCTCACGCCCCGTGCCGACCCGCCACCACCGCCTCCCCGGTTCGAGCAGCCGCCCGAGCGTCCGCTCTACGCCCCCGACCCCGTACGCCGACCCCGCGAGCCGGCGGCAGACTCCGCCCCGGTCGAGTTCTGGCCCTGGGACACCGGTCATCCCACCGGGCCCGGCCCCACCACCGGCACCGGCCCCATCGTCGACCCGGAGCCGGACGACGACCGGGTTCCCGGGCGCTCGTTCCTGCGGCTCGCCGCCGTCATCGCCGCGGCCGCCCTGATCCTCACCGCGGTCGCGTTCGCCTTCACCCTCAACCGCGACGGCTCCGGCGACGAGCCGAGCGACTCCCCCAGCGCGACCGGCCCGACGCGCAAGGCGGCGACCCCGGGAGCGGCCGTCAAGGTCGCCGCGATCGAGGACTTCGACCCGCAGGGCGACCCACCCGGCGAATACCCCGAGCTCGCGGCCGACGCCGTCGACGGGGACCCCGACACGAGCTGGCGCACGTCGTCGTACAAGCAGAACTTCGGGCCCGGTGGTCTCAAGGACGGCGTGGGGCTGCTGCTGGACCTCGGCTCGCCCACCACCGTCTCCTCGGTGGACCTCGAGCTCATCGGCTCGCCCACCGGGGTCTCGACGTACGTCCTCGCGCGACGCCCGGGCTCCGCGCCCACCGGCGACCCGGCGGCGACCACCGTCGCCGACGGCACCCAGGCCACCCTCACGCTGCCGGAGGACACCACCGGGCGCTGGGTGCTGGTCTGGCTGACCTCCCTGCCGCAGGTGGGCAGCGACTTCCGCGGCGAGATCGCCGACATCGTGGTCCGTTCATGACCGAACGCTCCGACGCCGAGCTGCTCGCGGCCCACGTCGAGGGTGATGCCGACGCGTTCGGTGAGCTGTTCGCGCGGCATCGCGACCGCCTGTGGGCCGTCGCGCTGCGCACCATGGGCAACCCCGACGACGCCGCCGACGGCCTCCAGGACGGGCTGATCGCCGCGTTCCGCCGCGCCGGAACCTTCCGCGGCGAGGCCCAGGTGACGACCTGGCTGCATCGGGTCGTCGTCAACGCCTGCCTCGACCGGCTGCGCGCCTCCAAGGTCCGGGCCGCGGAGCGGCTGCCCGACGACCTGGAGGAGTACGCCGGCCGCGGCTCGCTCGCCACCGCCTCCCCGCAGGAGGCCGACCCGGCCGAGGCGGCCGAGGCCGACGACACCCGGCAGCAGGTGCTGGCAGCGCTCGACAGCCTTCCCCCCGAGCAGCGGGCGGCCCTGATCCTGGTCGACATGGAGGGCTACCCGGTCGCCGAGGTCGCCGAGATGCTCGACTGCGCCGTCGGCACCGTGAAGAGCAGGTGCTCGCGGGGCCGCGCCCGGCTGGCGGTGCTGCTCGGCATCCTGCGCCCGCCCGAGGCGGGTGACCCGGGTCACCGGAACCTGGTGACCGGACCGGCCGTCTCACCCACGGACCCGGCCCGAGCGCCACCACCCGGCTACCACACCTGAGCCGCCCCATCCCGCCGAGCCACCGAGGAGGTGACCGCAGTGACCGAGAACGACCCGACCCCGGAGCCCGAGCTGACCCCAGCCCAGGAGGACGCCGTACGCCGCCGGCTCGCTGCGGTGCGCCACACCGACCCCATCCCGGCCGAGGTCTCCGCACGGCTCGACCGCGTGCTCGCGGGACTGGCCGACGAGCGGCTGCCCGCACCGCTCGGCGATCCGGCCGACGAGCTCAGTGCGCGACGGCGCCGGCGCCGGGTCACCCAGCTGCTGGTCGCTGCGGTGGCCGTCGTCGCGGTCGGCTTCGGCTTCGGCCAGCTGGGTGGGCGACTGGGCAGCGGTGACGACAGTGGCGACGCGAGCAGCGCGGGCGCCGAGTCGGCCGACCGCGACGGCGTGCAGCCCCAGGACAGCTCCGGGGGCGGCGACGAGCCCACCGACGGCGCAGGCACCCTGAGCCGGCTGGCCATCGTGTCGAGGGATCGGCTCGAGAAGGATGCGTTGAGCAGCCGCAGCGAGGCCTACTCGTTCGACGCGGCCACCCGGAAGGCCTGCCTGGAGCCCGGGCCCGACGAGCTGTCGGTGGCCGTGGTCTACCAGGGCAAGCTGGCCACCCTGGTCTACCGCCAGCCCGCCAACGACCTGCAGAAGGTCGACCTCTACCGGTGCGATCCCCCCGATTTCGTGCGGAGCGTGCAGATCCCCGCGCCCTGACGGGGCTGCGATCGGTCCGCTGCGCGAGTGCTCTCACACCGTGGAATGCGCGACGCCTACGATCGGTTGACTACGACGTACCCGACCAACGGCCGCGACCGCGCGGCCCGCAAGGAGCAGTGCTCGCATGTCCGACCCCCGCAACGTCATCGTCATCGGCTCCGGCCCGTCCGGCTACACGGCTGCCGTGTACGCCGCCCGTGCCTCGCTGCACCCCCTCGTCTTCGAGGGGTCGGTGACCGCCGGTGGTGCGCTGATGAACACGACCGAGGTCGAGAACTTCCCCGGGTTCCGCGACGGCATCATGGGCCCGGCCCTGATGGACGAGATGCGCGCCCAGGCCGAGCGGTTCGGCGCCGAGCTGGTCTCCGACGACGTCGTCGAGGTCGACCTCACCGGCGACCTCAAGGTCGTCAAGACCGCCACCGACACCTACACCGCGCGCTCGGTGATCCTGTCGATGGGCTCGGGCTACCGCAAGCTGGGGCTCCCGCGCGAGGAAGAGCTCTCGGGCCGGGGCGTCTCCTGGTGTGCCACCTGTGACGGCTTCTTCTTCCGCGAGCAGGCCATCGCCGTGGTCGGCGGAGGCGACTCCGCGCTCGAGGAGGCGCTGTTCCTGACCCGCTTCGGCTCGCGCGTCTACCTGATCCACCGCCGCGACGAGCTGCGCGCCTCCAAGATCATGCAGGAGCGGGCGTTCGCCGACCCCAAGCTCGAGATGGTCTGGAACTCCGAGATCGCCTCCATCGAGGGGGACGACAAGCTGACCGGCGTGATCCTGCGCGACACGGTCACCGGCGACCTCCGCCCGCTCGAGGTGACCGGGCTGTTCATCGCCATCGGGCACGACCCGCGCTCCGAGCTGCTCCCGGGCCAGGTCGACCTCGACGACGACGGCTACGTGCTGGTCGACCACCCCTCCACCGCCACCAACCTGCCGGGCGTCTTCGCTGCCGGCGACCTCGTCGACCACCACTACCGGCAGGCCATCACCGCCGCCGGCACCGGTTGCGCCGCGGCGCTGGACGCCGAGCGCTACCTCGCCCACCTCGACCACCTGGCCTCCACCGCCGGCCCCGCCGAGGTGCTGATGGAGGAAGTCCAGACCGCCGGCGCCTGAGACCCTCAGGCCCGGGAACAACTGTCCGAACCCGGGTGTTGAATCAACACCAGACCTCATCTCCTTCGAAAGGGAAACTCGTGGGCAACATTGCAGCCGTGACCGACGCTGACTTCGACACCGCCGTCCTCAAGTCCGACAAGCCCGTGCTGGTCGACTTCTGGGCCGAGTGGTGCGGACCGTGCCGTCAGGTCGCCCCGATCCTCGACGAGCTCAACACCGAGCACGGTGACAAGATCACGTTCGTCAAGATGAACGTCGACGAGAACCCCGTCACCCCGTCCTCCTACCGCGTCACGGGCATCCCGACGATCAACGTCTACCAGGGCGGCGAGGTCGTGAAGTCCATCGTGGGCGCCCGGCCCAAGGCCGCGCTGCTCAACGAGATCGCCGAATTCATCAACTGAATCACTGCGTGCCCCGGGCCGAAGGCCGTGATGCCTTCGGTGCCGGGTGCACGATCGGGCGTACGACGCCCAGCAGCCTCTCGAGCGCCTGCTCGACCTCGTCGCGCCAGGTGAGCACGCTGCGCAGGTCCATCCGCATCCGTGGCCGGGTCGGGTGGGCTCGTTGCGTCTTGAAGCCGACGCGCAGACAGAACTCCTGCGACACCACGCAGTGACCCGCGTGACCCCGGGCGTCGGCGAACGTCTCGACGGCCCGGATCCCGCCGCGCTCGATCAGGTCGCGCGCCATCCCTTGGATGAGGAGGCGTCCGATGCCGCCGCGGCGGTGCGCGGGCGCGACGTACAGCGTGGTCATCACGACGGCGTCCGCCGCCGCCGGCGCGGTCGGGAAGGTGTCGGCGCCCGGCACGTAGTGGGCCGGCGCGTAGATCACGTAGCCGACGACCTCGTCGTCGACGAGGGCGACCCGACCACAGGAGCCCCACTCGCGCAGCACCTCCGAGACCCAGCCCTGCTTCTCCTCCGCCGCGTCGCCGCGCGGGACCCGCTGACGGCGTACGGGATCGAGCTCCCAGAACAGGCAGGAGCGACAGGTGGACGGCAGCTCGGCCAGGCGATCCACCGTCAGTGGCGCGGTGCGACGTGTCATGGGACCTCCTGATCTGACCAGATCACGACCCACGTGCTGCGCCGGGCCGCTCGATGATCCATGCTAGAGGGGTCATGAACGAGATCGCCCGCAACAGCACCCGGCTCGACAACTACGTCGACCGCTACGCCGCTCGCACCCAGGGTATGACAGCTTCGGAGATCCGGGCGCTCTTCTCGGTGGCCTCCCGCCCCGAGGTGGTCTCGCTGGCCGGGGGCATGCCGAACATCTCCGGCCTGCCGCTCGACATCGTGGGCGCCGCCATCAGCGACCTGATCGCCCACCAGGGCCCGACCGCGCTGCAGTACGGCTCGGGGCAGGGTGACCCGGTGCTGCGCGAGCAGATCACCGACGTGATGCGCCTGGAGGGCATCGAGGCGCACCCCGACGACGTGGTCGTCACCGTGGGCTCGCAGCAGGCCGTCGACCTGGTCACCCGGATCTTCTGCGACCCGGGGGACGTGGTGCTCTGCGAGGCACCGTCGTACGTCGGGGCGCTCGGCGTCTTCCGCGCGTTCCAGTGCGACGTGGTGCACATCGAGATGGACGCCGACGGGCTCGTGCCCGAGGCGCTCCAGCAGGCGATCACCGCGGTCAAGGCCGCTGGCAAGACGATCAAGTTCCTCTACACGATCCCCAACTTCCACAACCCGGCCGGCGTGACCCTGTCGCTGGCACGGCGTCAGCAGGTCCTGCAGATCTGCCGCGACGCCGACATCCTGGTGCTGGAGGACAACCCCTACGGCCTCCTCGGCTTCGACCAGGACCCGATGCGCGCCATGCGCGCCGACGAGGCGGAGGGGGTGATCTACCTCGGGTCGTTCTCGAAGACCTTCGCGCCCGGTTTCCGAGTCGGTTGGGCGCTGGCTCCCCACGCCGTGCGCGAGAAGCTGGTGCTGGCCCAGGAGTCGGCGACCCTGTGCCCGTCGTCGTTCAGCCAGATGGCGATCTCGGCCTACCTGCGCGAGCACGACTGGCAGGGGCAGATCAAGAGCTTCCGCGAGATGTACCGCGAGCGCCGCGACGCGATGGTCGACGCCCTCGCGACCCACCTGCCGGCCGCCTGCAGCTGGAACATCCCCTCAGGGGGCTTCTACGTGTGGCTCACGCTGCCGCCGGGCATCGACGCCAAGGCGATGCTGCCGCGCGCCGTGACCGCCCGGGTGGCCTACGTGCCCGGCACGGCGTTCTTCGCCGACGGCTTCGGCTCCGGCTCGATGCGGCTGTCGTTCTGCTATCCCACCCCCGAGCGGATCCGCGAGGGCGTACGCCGCCTCGCCGGCGTCCTCGAGCAGGAGCTCGAGCTGCGCGAGACGTTCGGGGCCCTCACCCACGCTCCCGGACTCACTCCCCGCAGCGGCTACGACGGACCCAGTACGGACATGACCTGATGGCACCCCCGGAGGTAGTGATGGGCACGACCGACAATCGCGCTCCCGGCCGGGTGGTCGTGCTGGCCGGCGGACTCTCCCACGAACGCGATGTGTCGCTGCGGTCAGGCCGACGGGTGGCCGAGGCGCTGCGCAACGACGGCATCGAGGTGGAGGAGCGCGACGTCGACGCCGGCCTGTTGCCCTCGCTGTCCGCCGAGCGGCCCGCCTGCGTGGTCCCGATGCTGCACGGAGAGGCCGGCGAGGACGGAGCCGTCCGCGAGGTCCTCGAGCTGCTCGACCTGCCGTACGTCGGCTCGCGCCCCGCCGTGTGCCGTACGGCGTTCGACAAGCCCGTGGCGAAGACCATCGTGCGGGCGACGGGCATCAGCACGCCGGAGTGGTACTGCCTGCCCCACGAGACGTTCCGCGAGCTGGGTGCGGTGGCGGTGATGGACGCCCTGGTCGCCAAGCTCGGCCTGCCCCTGATGGTCAAGCCGGCCCGGAGCGGGTCGGCGCTCGGCTGCACCGTCGTCCGTGAGGCCTCCGAGCTGCCTACCGCGATGATCAACGCGTTCGCCTACGGTGACGTCGCGCTGCTGGAGCAGTTCGTCGCCGGCACGGAGGTCGCCGTGCCCGTGCTGGACGACGGCTCCGGTCCCCAGGCCCTCCCGGCGGTCGGCATCCGCCCGGACGGCGGGGTCTACGACTACACCGCCCGCTACACCGCGGGGTCCACCGAGTTCGTCGTGCCGGCCCGACTGTCCCCGGAGCTCACCCGTCGGTGTGCCGAGGTGGCCGTCGGTGCCCACGAGGCGCTCGGCCTGCGTGACCTGTCGCGCTCCGACCTCATCATCGACGACGCCGGCGAGATCTGGTTCCTCGAGGTGAACGTCGCGCCGGGCTTCACCGAGACCTCCACGGTCCCGCTGGCGATCCAGGCGGCCGGTCTCGACCTCGGCAAGGTGATGAGCTCGCTCGTCCAGGTCGCCGTCGAGCGGTCGGCGGCCGCTGATGCGTGATCTGACCTATCCCCCGGTCATCGTGACCGCGAAGACCGCGTTCAAGGCGCTCGGCCAGAGCTTCCAGATGACCGGCACCGAGAACGTGCCCACCTCCGGTGGCGTGCTGCTGGCGGTCAACCACATCAGCTATGTGGACTTCATCTACGGCGGCCTGGCCGCCAACCCGTCGGGGCGCCTGGTGCGCTTCATGGCCAAGCGGGAGCTCTTCGACCACCCGCTGGCGGGCCCGCTGATGCGCTCGCTGCACCACATCGAGGTCGACCGTGCCGACGGCATCGCGTCCTACGAGCAGGCCCTGCAGTATCTGCGCGACGGCGAGGCCGTCGGCATCTTCCCGGAGGCGACGATCTCGCGAGCGATGGTGCTCAAGGAGTTCAAGAGCGGGGCTGTGCGGATCGCCGCCACCGCGGGCGTCCCGCTGGTGCCGGTCATCCTGTGGGGCACCCAGCGGATGATCACCAAGGACCATCCCAAGGACTTCTCGCGCGGCAAGACCATCGCGATCACGGTCGGCACGCCGCTGCATCCCACCGGAGCGGACCCGATGGGCGAGACGGCCGAGCTGAAGGCCGCGATGACCGCGCTTCTCGACCAGACGATCCGGGCCTACCCCGCCGACGAGCAGCCACCGGGCTCCTGGTGGCTGCCTCGTGCCTACGGCGGCAATGCCCCGACCCTGGAGGAGGCCTCCGTGCTGGAGGCCAGCGAGAAGCGACGGCGCGCTGAGGCGCGACGAGCCAAGAAGAAGAAGTAGTGATCACAAAGCGATAAGTGGCTTTGTCGACATATTGCCTTGTTGATCAGATGGGCCGATCGCTCCGGTTCCGCGGATCCATGATGTCGACAATCCGCCGCAGGTCGTCGAGCGAGGCGAACTCCACGGTGATCTTGCCCTTGGAGCGCCCCAGGTCGACCTTCACCCGAGTCTCCAGCCGGTCAGAGAGCCGCTCGGCCAGATCGGTGAGCCCCGGCGCGGTGGGCCGCCGGCGTACCTGGCGCTCGGCACGGCCGCCGTGCTCGCCCACGGCGACGATCTCCTCGAGACCCCGCACGCTGATGCCTTCGGCCACCACGCGCTGGGCCAACCGGTCCTGGATGTCGCCATCGGTGACCGCGAGCAGCGACCGGGCGTGTCCGGCGGACAGCACCCCTGCCGCCACCCGGCGCTGGACGGCCGGTGAGAGCTTGAGCAGGCGCAGGGTGTTGCTGATCTGCGGCCGCGACCTGCCGATGCGCAGCGCGAGGTCCTCGTGCGTGCAGCCGAAGTCCTCGAGGAGCTGGGCATAGGCCGACGCCTCCTCGAGCGGGTTCAGCTGGGAGCGGTGCAGGTTCTCCAGCAGCGCGTCGCGGAGCATGTCGTTGTCGCCGGTCTCACGGACGATGGCGGGGATCAGCTCGAGGCCGGCCTGCTGCGCGGCGCGCCAGCGGCGCTCCCCCATCACCAGCTCATAGCTCTCCTGACCCGTACGCCGCACCACGATGGGCTGGAGCAGCCCGACCTCGGTGATCGAGTGCACCAGCTCCGCCATGGCCTCCTCGTCGAAGACCTGGCGGGGCTGCACGTGGTTCGGGACGATCTGCGTCAGGGGCAGCTCGGCGAAGTAGGCGCCTGCCGGGGCGGCCGGCAGGTCCTGGACGGCGACGTCCGAGACGGACTCGACGCCGTTCTGGCTTGACGGCTGGCTCTCCTGGGCGGGCGCGGTGGGGATCAGCGAGCCGAGGCCTCGACCGAGTCCGCGGCGCTGCGGTTGCTTCTGCGTCATCTGGTCGTCCCCTTGGTGGCCATCTCACGTGCCGCCTCGAGATAGCACAGCGCGCCGGGTGAGCCTGGGTCGTAGGTCATCACGGTCTGCCCGTAGGACGGCGCCTCGGACACCCGGACGGAGCGCGGGATGCTCGTGCGCAGCACCTGCTCGCCGAAGTGCTCGCGCACCTCCTCGGCCACGCCGGCGGCCAGCCGGGTGCGCCCGTCGTACATCGTGATCAGGATGGTCGACACGACCAGGCGCGGGTTGAGGTGCGCCTTGACCATGTCGACGGTCTCGAGCAGCTGGCCGAGCCCCTCCAGCGCGTAGTACTCCGCCTGGATCGGGATCAGCATCTCCGCCCCGGCCACCAGGGCGTTGAGGGTCAACAGCCCCAGCGAGGGCGGGCAGTCCACGAACACGTAGTCGAGCCGGTCGTCGTCGGCTTCGCCCGATCCGATCTGAGGATGGGCCTGCAGGGCCCGGTAGAGCCGGTTCTCCCGGGCCACCAGGCTGACCAGCTCGATCTCCGCACCAGCGAGGTCGATGGTGGCCGGAACCACGAACAGCCCCGGGATCTCGTCGGACTCCTGCATGACGTCGGCCAGAGGAACTCCCTCCACCAACATGTCGTAGGTCGACGGAACACCGCGGTGGTGGGCGATCGAGAGAGCGGTGGAGGCGTTGCCCTGCGGGTCGAGGTCGATGACCAGGACCCGCTGTCCGAGCTGGGCCAGGGCGGCCGCGATGTTCACGGTCGAGGTGGTCTTGCCGACCCCGCCCTTCTGGTTGGCCACCACCAGCACCCTGGTCCGGTCTGGCCGGGGGACCGGCGGCCGACCGGTGCGAGCCAGCACACTGCTCTCCGCCGCACGCGCCAGCGGAGTCGTCTCGTCATGGAGCGGTGCGGGCTCGGCTCCGAGCTGCCCCGCCATCTGTGCCGCCGTGCGGACGGTGAAGGGGGACGAAGTCGGTGTTTCACGTGAAACATCAGCGTCGAAATCGTTGGAGAACGGCGACGAGTCCGTCGACACCATCGGGGGCCCTCCCTGTGGATAAACATCGTCCATCTGTGGATACTCACGCTCAGCCGGGGGCATCGGACCGGTGGAAAACTTTCGGTCGGTCTCAGACACGCGTCACTTCTTTCGGCTTTGCCGCTTGGTCGTGCGCACCCGAGACGGCGCATCCGACATCGACCCGACGGATCTGTCAGAACTTACCTGTCCCGGGCGTGCCCAGGCCACCCGGACGGCAAAAGTATGGTCGTCGGCGCCCTCGATCACGAGCTCCAGCACCTGCGGCACGGTGCACCCGAGCCGCTGCCAGACCGAAGCATGGGCCTGCACCTCCTCGGCGACCGACGAGCCCTTCATGGCGACCAGGGCTCCGCTGGGTGCCACCAGCGGCATCGACCACTCCAGCAGCCGATCGAGAGGTGCGACGGCGCGAGAGGTCACCACGTCGAACGTGCGGCGTCCGTGCAGCGAGTCGGCCCGGCCCCGCACCACGTCGACGTTGGTGAGTCCCAGCTCGCCGACCACCTCCTCGAGGAACGTGGTGCGCCGCAGGAGCGGCTCCAGCAGCGTCACCGTGAGGTCGGGTCGGGCCAGCGCCAGCACCAGCCCCGGGAGGCCGGCTCCGCTCCCGACATCGCACACCGTGGCCGAGGCCGGGATCTGCGAGCTCAGGGCGGCCGAGTTCAGCAGGTGACGCTCCCAGAGCCGAGGGACCTCCCGAGGCCCGATCAGCCCTCGCAGGGTGCCCTCCGTCGCCAGCAGCTCGGCGTACCGGACGGCCTCGTCGTAGCGAGCAGAGAAAACCCGCTGCGCCGACTCGGGCACAGCGGGTGTTTCACGTGAAACATTCATCGCGTCAAGCCGGCTGCACCACGACGAACCGACGGGGCTCGGTGCCCTGCGACTCCGACACCAGGCCGGCCGCAGCCACCACGTCGTGCACCACCTTGCGCTCGAACGGCGACATCGGCTCCAGGGAGGCGGGCTCGCCCGTCTCCTTAACCCGCGCCACCAGCTCGGCTGCCGTCTTCTCCAACGACGCGCGCTTGTCGGCCCGGTAGCCACCGATGTCCAGCATCAGCCGCGACCGCTCACCGGTCTCCCGGTAGACCGCGAGCCGCGTCAGCTCCTGCAGGGCGTCGAGCACCTCGCCACGACCGCCCACCAGCTGGGACAGGTCGGCACCCACGATGGACACGGCAGCCCGATCACCCTCCACGTCCATGTCGAGGTCTCCGTCGAGGTCGGCAATGTCGAGCAGCTCCTCGAGGTAGTCAGCAGCGATGTCGCCCTCGTTCTCGAGCCGCTCCACCCGCGAGGGGCGTGAGCCCTCCCCGGGCGAGTCGTCACCAGTCTCGTCCCCCGACTGGTCCTCCGACTGGTCCTCCGACTGGTCCTCGACCTGGTCGTCGACCTGGTTGTCGACCGGCTGCTCGGTCACTTCGTCGCTCACGTCTTCACTCACGATGCGTTCTCTCCTGACGATGCGGATGGTGGCGAGGGGCGCTTCTTCGGCGCCTTGCCGGGTGGCTGTTGTTTGCCGCGCTGGCTCCGCGGCTGGCGCTTCGGCTGCTGGCGGACGGGCGGCGGCGGCGGCGGGGGAGCGGGCTCCTCCGCATTCTCCAGCTTCACCGGCGGGTGACCGTGCTTGGCGGCCTTAGCGGCGTCTCGATCCAGCTTGGCCTGCTCGGCCGGCGTGCCCGGAGCGGGGTTGTTGCGGATGACGTAGAACTGCTGGGTCATCGTCCACAGGTTCGACGTCGTCCAGTAGAGCAGGACGCCGACCGGGAAGGCGATGCCACCGACCGCGAACACCAGCGGGAGCACGTAGAGGAGCATCTTCTGCTGCTGCGCGTAGGGGCCCGTCATGGCGTCGGGCGGCATGTTCTTGCTCATCAGCTGACGCTGCGTGAGGAACGTCGTCAACGTCATGGCCACGACCAGGATGCCGGCCATGATCTGGACCCCGACATGGTCGGCGTTGGTGAAGCTCTGCGAGATCTTGACGCCGAACAGCTCGGCGTTGGCGAACTGCTTGGCCAGGTCCTCGGTCAGGAAGCTGTGCGCTGTCTGCTTCTTGGCGGCCTGGTCGATCAGCCGGAACAGCGCGAAGAAGATCGGCATCTGCAGGAGCAACGGCAGGCACGAGGCGAACGGATTGGTCCCGGTCTCCTTGTAGAGGGCCATCGTCTCGGCGGCGAGCTTCTCGCGGTCGTGACCGTACTTCTTCTGCAGCTCCTTCACCTTGGGCTGCAGCAGCTGCATGTTGCGGCTGGACTTGATCTGCTTGACGAACAGCGGGATCAGGGCCGCGCGGATGACCAGGGTCAGGCCGACGATCGACAGTGCCCAGGCTGCGCCCGACTCAGCGGGGAAGATCAGGCTCCACACCCAGTGCCAGCCGACCAGCACAGCGCTGGTGACGTAGTAGAGCGGGGCCATGATCGCGCCGCCGATGTCTCCTAAGAACGACACTCAGGCTCCTTGAGTCTGGGAGTTGGCCCGCTTGGCAACGGGTGGAACGGGGTCGTAGCCGCCGGCGGCCCACGGGTGACACCGACCGACACGGCGAGCTGCCAGCCAGCTGCCCCGCAGAGAGCCGTGCACGGTCACCGCCTCGAGAGCATAGGCAGAGCAGGACGGGTGATAGCGACACACCTCGCCGTAGAGCGGGCTGATCAGGAGGCGGTAGAGCTTGAGGAAGCCGATGAGGAGGTATTTCACGTCAGCACCCGCTTGAGGCAACGATCCAGGTCGGCGCCGAGTTCCTGCGACGATGCCGTCGCGGAGGCGGGGAGCGCCCGCACCACGAGCACACAAGAACCCGGGAGCGACGAAAGCCGGTCCCGGGTCAGGTGACGAAGTCTGCGCTTCACACGATTGCGGCTGACAGCGTTGCCGACTGCCCTGCTCACCACGAACCCCACGAGGCGGCCGGCCCGCTCCTCACGGAGCAGGTGGACGACCAGGGTGCGCGATCCCGCTCGGGACCCCGACCTGACCGTCCGGCGGAACCCCTCACTCGAGGTGAGACGGTGCTCCTGTGCCAGCACGGGTGGTTCGGCGGTGGGCCGGGTCAGACCGACAGGCTGGTGCGACCCTTGCGACGGCGCGCAGACAAGATGCTGCGGCCGGCACGGGTGCGCATCCGCAGGCGGAAACCGTGCACCTTGTGGCGTCGACGGTTGTTCGGCTGGTACGTACGCTTGCTCACGGCTGGGTCTCCGATGCCAGGTCATTTTCTTCGGACGTGTCCACCACCGTGTGAAGTGGGCAGCTCGGCCTTTCGGCTGGCACCGCCCACCCACAGGAACCCACGGGTGTGGGCTGTTGTGGACATGCGGCACCGGTCGACACACGGTGACCGCCCAACGGTACGCGTCCGCCGGAGACAGGGTCAAACTCGCGAAGTCGCCACCTGTGGATGACGGCTTGTCGGCAGGGGCGCCGGCTTGTTAGGTTCAGCGTCCCGAGGGAGCCAGAAAGCACTTCTCAACCTACCCTCTCCTGGGCGTGTGGCCTGAGTCACAACGCTTCGCACGGGCCGCTGACCTGCGGAAACGTCGATCCGGGCGCTCGTGAGGCGGTCGATTCTGGCCCGATGGAGCACAGCGCGGCCCTCGTTGCACAGATTGTGGACAAGGTTGTGGAAAAAACCAGATCGCAGAAGTGGAGCAAGCGTGGAGCACGGGGCACACGATCCCAACGAGGGATCCACCGGCACAGGGCCCGATCCTGACCTGAACACCGTGTGGCGCACCCTCGTCGACGACCTGCAGCCGAGCCTGCGGGCCTGGCTCAGCGCCAGCGAACCGGTGACGCTCCACGAGCACACGGCGATCATCGCGGTGCCCAACGACTTCACCCGCACCCAGCTCGAGGGTCGACTGCGCACCCGCCTGGAGGACTCGCTCACCGAGGCGTTCGGTCATCAGATCCGCATCGCGGTCACCGTCAACCCGCTCCTCGACGACGGCACCCCGGTGGTGGACCGGGTGGCCGCCGAGGTCGAGCCTGAAGAACCAACAAGTCCACTTGTCGACATGTCGACAAACACTCAGGACCAGCTGGCGCACCAGAAGTCCGGGGTGATGGAGACCCGGCTCAACCCCAAGTACACCTTCGAGACCTTCGTCATCGGTCCCTCCAACCGTTTTCCGCACGCCGCCGCCATCGCCGTGGCCGAGGCCCCCGGCAAGGCCTACAACCCGCTGCTGGTCTACGGCGACTCCGGTCTCGGCAAGACCCACCTGCTGCACGCCATCGGTCACTACGTCCGCAGCCTCTACACCGGCGCCAAGGTGCGCTACGTGTCGAGCGAGGAGTTCACCAACGAGTTCATCAACTCGATCCGCGACGACCGGCAGGACCGGTTCAAGCGGCAGTACCGCGACGTCGACGTACTCCTCATCGACGACATCCAGTTCCTGGAGGGCAAGACCCAGACCCAGGAGGAGTTCTTCCACACCTTCAACACGCTCCACAACGCCAACAAGCAGATCGTGCTCACCTCCGACCGGGCGCCCAAGCGACTCGAGGCGCTCGAGGACCGGCTGCGCAACCGCTTCGAGTGGGGGCTGATCACCGACGTGCAGCCGCCCGACCTCGAGACGCGCATCGCGATCCTGCGCAAGAAGGCGGCCATGGACCGGCTCACCGCGCCGCCCGACGTGCTCGAGTTCATCGCCTCCAAGATCCAGACCAACATCCGCGAGCTCGAGGGTGCCCTGATCCGGGTCACGGCCTTCGCCAACCTGAACCGCCAGGAGGTCGACCTCACGCTGGCCGAGATCGTCCTGCGTGACCTGATCCCCGAGGGGGCCGAGCCCGAGATCACCGCGGCGGTGATCATCGCCCAGACCGCGGCCTACTTCGGGATCTCCATCGAGGACCTGTGTGGCCCGAGTCGCGGCCGCCACCTGGTGCAGGCCCGCCAGATCGCGATGTACCTCTGCCGTGAGCTCACCGACCTCTCGCTCCCGAAGATCGGGGCCCAGTTCGGCAACCGCGACCACACCACCGTGATGTACGCCGACCGCAAGATCAACCAGCTGCTCGCCGAGCGCCGCTCGGTGTTCAACCAGGTCAGCGAGCTCACCAACCGGGTCAAGCAAGCCCGCGGCTGACCAGGAACCGGCCGTGACGAACTACATCGCTGTGAGATGTGCAGGAGCTTGTGGTTCCACCATCGGTTTCCGTGCACAGCCTGTGCACTCAGGGCGGGAAACTCGACCGAACCGCTCCCCACTCCCCAGCCCGCACCAGGTTCTCCCCCGCTCCTCCACATGCCATGTGGACACTCATCTGGCACCTGACCTGCGGCAACAGGGTCTATCCACAGTTTCCACCGACCCTATGACGACTACTGGACCATCTACGGAGAACACCATCGTGCAAAGACGAGCGACCTCTCGCCTGGGGAGAACTCCCGCTCGCTCGTGCCGCATGGCAGGATTCACAGTCCAAGACGTGTCATCGCTCCACCGAAAGGCAAACGAGTCGTGAAGTTCCGCGTCGAGCGCGACGTGCTCGCAGATGCTGTCGCCTGGGCGGCCCGCAGCCTGCCGGTCCGACCAAGCGTCCCCGTCCTGGCCGGCCTGCTCATCGAGGCAGGCACCACCGAGTCCGGCGACGGACTGCAGCTGTCGACGTTCGACTACGAGACGTCAGCCCGGGCCACGCTCTCGGCCGACGTGTCCGCGGAGGGCAAGGCGCTGGTCAGCGGCCGGCTCCTGGCCGACATCTGCCGCAGCCTGCCCAACAAGCCGGTGGAGATGGTGCTCGAGGGCACCAAGGTCTCCCTGACCTGTGGGTCCGCGCGCTTCAGCCTGCAGACCCTGCCCGTCGACGAATACCCCACGCTGCCGGCCATGCCGTCGGCCAGCGGCACCGTCGACAGTGACGTCTTCGCCCATGCGGTGGCGCAGGCGGTGACTGCCGCGGGCCGCGACGACATGCTGCCCGTGCTGACGGGTGTGCGCATCGAGATCGACGGCTCCACCATCTCGCTGCTCGCCACCGACCGCTTCCGGCTCTCGCAGCGCGAGCTCACCTGGCAGCCCAACTCTCCTGACGAGTCGTTGGCCGCCCTGGTCCCGGCGAAGGTGCTGGCCGACACGGCCAAGTCCCTCACCGCCGGCAGCCAGGTCACCATCGCGTTGGCCGCCAGCGGCTCCGGCGAGGGCATCATCGGCTTCGAGGGTGCGGCGCCCGGCGGCATCCGGCGTACGACGACCCGCCTGCTCGACGGCGAGTTCCCCAAGGTGCGCAGCCTGTTCCCCAACGAGCACCAGACCACGGCACGGGTCGACAAGCTCGCCCTGATCGAGTCGGTGAAGCGGGTCGCCCTGGTGGCCGAGCGCAACACCGCGGTCCAGCTGGCCTTCAGCGACGGCGTCCTCACCCTCGACGCCGGTTCGGGGGAGGAGGCGCAGGCCTCGGAGTCGATCGAGGCGAGCGTCGACGGTGAGGACATCACCACCGGGTTCAACCCGCAGTTCCTTCTCGACGGTCTGACCGCGATCGAGCAGTCGGTGGTCGAGCTGGCGTTCACCCAGGCCTCCAAGCCGGTGGTGATGAGCGGCTCGAGCGAGCCCGACGCCGACAGCGACGGTTTCCGCTACCTCCTGATGCCGCGCCGCCTGCTCTCCTGACCCACCCCCACCACGAAAGGGTTTCGCACATGGACATCGGACTCATCGGACTGGGCAAGATGGGTGGGAACATGCGCACCCGCCTTCGCAACGGCGGGGTGACGGTGGTCGGCTTCGACCGCAACCCGGACGTCAGTGACGTGGGAAGCCTCGAGGACCTGGTGGCGGCCCTTCCGAGTCCCAAGGTCGTGTGGGTGATGGTGCCGGCTGGCGAGCCCACCCGTCAGACCGTCGCGAGCCTCGGCGAGCTGCTGAGCGAGGGTGACCTGGTCGTCGACGGCGGCAACTCCCGGTGGACCGACGACCAGGCCAACGCCGCCATGCTGGCCGAGAAGGGCATCGGCTTCGTCGACTGCGGCGTCTCGGGCGGTGTCTGGGGCCTGCAGAACGGCTACGCCCTGATGTACGGCGGCTCGGACGAGGACATCGCCAAGGTGCAGCCGGCGTTCGACGCGTTGCGCCCCGAAGGCGACTTCGGCTGCGTGCACGCCGGCAAGGCGCCCGGCGCCGGCCACTTCTCGAAGATGGTCCACAACGGCATCGAGTACGCGATCATGCAGAGCTATGCCGAGGGCTGGGAGCTGCTGGAGAAGGTCGACCTGGTCGACAACGTGACCGATGTCTTCCGGTCGTGGCGCGAGGGCACGGTGATCCGCTCGTGGCTGCTCGACCTGCTGGTGGCCGCTCTCGACGAGGACCCCGGACTGTCGAAGATCCAGGGCTACGCCGAAGACTCGGGCGAGGGTCGCTGGACCGTCGAGGCGGCCATCGACAACGCCGTGGCCGTCCCCGCGATCGCGGCGTCGTTGTTCGCGCGCTTCGTCTCCCGTCAGGACGACAGTCCTGCGATGAAGGCGATCGCCGCCATGCGCAACCAGTTCGGTGGTCACGCCGTCCACGCCGGGCCGCCGCCCGGCGGCGACGCCGCGTCCGCCTGAGAAGGAACTCGTGCACGTCGCTCACCTCACGCTGCACAACTTCCGCTCGTACGCTGATCTCGACGTCCCCCTCCAGCCGGGGGTGGTGGCCTTCGTCGGCCGCAACGGCCAGGGCAAGACCAATCTCGTGGAGGCGATCGACTACCTCTCCCGGCTGCAGTCGCACCGGGTGGCGACCGATGCCCCGCTGGTGAAGGCCGGGGCCGACCAGGGCGTGATCCGGGCGGCGGTGGTGCGTGACGGCCGGACCGCCGTCCTCGAGGTCGAGCTCAACCCGGGACGAGCCAACCGGGCCCGGGTCAACCGGTCGCCGCTGCCCCGCTCGCGCGAGCTGATCGGCCTGATCCGCACCGTGGTGTTCTCCCCCGACGACCTCACCCTGGTGAAGGGTGACCCGTCCGACCGGCGCAAGTTCCTCGACGACCTCCTGGTGCTGCGCACCCCACGCCTCGCGGGGGTCCGGGCCGACTACGACCGGGTGCTGAGGCAACGCAACTCCCTACTCAAGACCGCCGGGGCAGCGCGCCGTGGGTCGAGCTCGCAGGAGGGAGCGCTCTCGACGCTCGGGGTCTGGAACGACCACCTGGCCCGGACCGGCGCCGAGATCCTCTTCGAGCGGCTCAAGCTGGTCGAGGACCTGCGGCCCTACGTCGGCACGGCGTACGCCACCGTCGCCCGGGGTGCCTCCCGCGAGGACGCCGAGATCGACTACAAGCCGTCCTTCGAGCTGCCCCTCGACCAGGGTCGGGCGGAGCTCACCGCCGCTCTGCTGGCCGAGGTCGAGCGCCGCCGCAACGACGAGCTCGACCGCGGGGTCTCGCTGGTCGGCCCGCATCGCGACGAGCTGCAGCTCACCCTCGGCACGGGTCCCGCCGAGTCGGGGCTGCGCCTGCCGGTGAAGGGCTACGCCTCGCACGGTGAGTCGTGGTCGTTCGCGCTCGCGCTCAAGCTGGCGTCGTACGACCTCTTGCGCAGCGAGGGCGACGACCCGATCCTGATCCTGGACGACGTCTTCGCCGAGCTGGACACCCAGCGGCGCACCCAGCTGGCCGAGCTCGTCGCCGGTGCCGAGCAGGTGCTGGTGACGGCCGCGGTCGAGGCCGACGTCCCCGAGGCCCTGGCCGGGGTCAGGTATGCCGTCGCTGACGGGGAGGTGACGCGTGTCGGATGACAGCAACGACGACGCGGGGCTCGACCTGGCCCGCCTGATCGCCAAGTCGCTCGCGGGCGCCGCCCGCAGCCGGCCCAGCCAGAAGCGCACCACCGCTCCGCGCCGACGCAGCTTCACCCAGTCCACCGGGGCGCATGCCGACGACCGCGATCCCCAGCGTCTGGACAACACCGTGGGACGGCTGGTCAACGACCTCGGCTGGGAGACCGACCTGCGGGTGCACGGGGTCTTCGGTCGGTGGCGGGAGATCGTGGGGGACGCGATCGCGGAGCACTGCACCCCCGAGAGCTTCGCCGAGGGACGACTGGTCGTGGGCACCGACTCCACCGCGTGGGCGACCGAGCTGACGCTGCTCGCCGGCAACGTCGTACGCCGCCTCAACGAGGAGCTCGGCGACCAGACGGTGACCTTCCTCGACGTGCACGGCCCGAGCCAGAAGTCCTGGAAGAAGGGCCGCCTGAGCGTGCCCGGACGAGGTCCTCGCGACACCTACGGCTGAGGCGGCGGCTGAGGGGCGGGCAACGCCCGATATGCCGATCTGCGGGCATCTCGGACGTATAGGGACTCAGCCGACCCCCTGAACGGCGGCAGAATCCGCCTTCAGAGGGCCCACAAGCGCATGTTTGTCCACCGATCGACCCCCAGAACGGGGTGGGTGCGTGGATTCCGGGCCTCAGACGGCTAATATGGACGATAGGTCGCTGGCTGTTCTCGCCGCGGCCTCCTTCATGCAGCAAGCACGAACAGAAGAGGTACGCGTGTCTGAGGAAGTCAGCTCCACTGCTCCCGCGGAAGGCACGGCGTACGACGCCTCCGCCATCCAGGTCCTCGAAGGTCTCGAAGCGGTGCGCAAGCGCCCCGGCATGTACATCGGCTCCACCGGTGAGCGCGGGCTGCACCACCTGGTCTGGGAGATCGTCGACAACTCCGTCGACGAGGCTCTGGCCGGCTTCTGCGACCGGATCCTGGTGACGCTGCAGGCCGACGGGGGCATCCGGGTCGAGGACAACGGCCGCGGCATCCCCACCGACACGGCCCCCGGTCAGGAGATGCCGGCGGTCACGATGGCGCTCACGATGCTGCACGCCGGCGGCAAGTTCGGTGGCGGTGGCTACAAGGTGTCCGGCGGCCTGCACGGCGTCGGGGTGTCGGTGGTCAACGCCCTGTCCTCCCACCTGATCGTGGAGGTCCGCAACCGCGGCCACCTGTGGCGCCAGACGTTCAGCCTCGGCGTACCTGACGGCGAGCTGGAGCAGGTCCGGGCGATGGAGCCGGGGGAGTCGACCGGCACCGCGGTCACCTACTGGGCCAGCGAGGACATCTTCGAGACCACGACCTACTCCCTCGAGACGATCACCCACCGGTTCCGCGAGATGGCCTTCCTCAACAAGGGCCTCGAGATCGTCATCAACGACGAGCGACCCGCGGCCGAGGAGGTCCTCGACGCGGTCAGTGACGAGACGGTCGCCGCTGACATCGACCAGGCCGGCAGCGACGCGATGCGCAAGGGCGAGGGCGGCGGTCTCACGCAGGTCTTCAAGTACGACCGCGGGCTGGTCGACTACGTCGAGCACCTCAACCGCCGCAAGCAGCACGCCAACCCGACGGTGATCTCGTTCGAGGCCGACTCCTCCGACGTGAAGGGCAGCGACACCTCCGACAACCCGATGTCGCTGGAGATGGCGATGCAGTGGAACACCTCCTACTCCGAGTCGGTGCACACCTTCGCCAACACCATCAACACCCACGAGGGCGGCACCCACGAGGAGGGCTTCCGGGCGGCCCTGACCACGCTGGTCAACCACTGGGGCGAGGAGTGGAACCTGATCAAGAAGAAGGAGGACCGGGTCTCCGGCGACGACGTCCGCGAGGGACTCACCGCCATCATCTCGATCAAGATGGCCGAGCCGCAGTTCGAGGGCCAGACCAAGACCAAGCTCGGCAACACCGAGGCGAAGGGCTTCGTGCAGCGCGTCGTCAACGACGGCCTCGGTGCCTGGCTCGAGCAGAACCCCGCCGAGGGCAAGGACATCGTCCGCAAGGCGCAGGCCGCAGCCTCGGCCCGCATCGCCGCGCGCAAGGCGCGCGACCTGGCCCGCGGACGCAAGGGCCTGCTGGGCGGCGGTGGTCTTCCCGGCAAGCTGTCCGACTGCCAGTCGACCAACCCCGAGGAGTGCGAGGTCTTCATCGTCGAGGGTGACTCGGCCGGCGGCTCGGCCCGGCAGGGCCGCGACCCGCGGATCCAGGCGATCCTGCCGATCCGCGGCACCCGCGGATCCAGGCGATCCTGCCGATCCGCGGCAAGATCCTCAACGTCGAGAAGGCCCGCCTCGACAAGGTGCTGGCCAACACCGAGGTGCAGGCGATCATCTCCGCGCTCGGCACCGGGGTGCACGAGGAGTTCAACCTCGAGAAGCTGCGCTACCACAAGGTCGTGATGATGGCCGACGCCGATGTCGACGGCCACCACATCAACACCCTCCTACTGACGCTGCTGTTCCGCTTCATGCGCCCGCTGATCGAGCACGGCTACGTCTACATGGCCCAGCCGCCGCTCTACCGCCTGCGCTGGAACAAGCCGGCCGAGCACGAGTTCGTCTACTCCGACTCCGAGCGCGACGCCCTGATGGCCGACGGCATCTCGTCGGGCAAGAAGCTGCCCAAGGAGAACCCGGTCCAGCGCTACAAGGGTCTGGGTGAGATGAACGCCGACGAGCTGTGGGAGACCACGATGAACCCCGACCAGCGGCTGATGCTGCAGGTCACCCTCGACGACGCCGCGCAGGCGGACGAGATCTTCTCCACGCTGATGGGGGAGGACGTCGAGATGCGGCGCTCGTTCATCCAGCGCAACGCGAAAGACGTTCGATTCCTCGATATCTAGGTTTCTCGACTATTTCCTAGACAGCGATAGAACCCTCCAGAAAGACGAATCGTGACCGAGAACAGCACCGAAACCCCGGGACCCGGCGGACGCATCGAGCCCATCGAGCTCCAGACGACGATGCAGCGCGCCTACATCGACTACGCGATGGCCGTCATCGTCGGCCGGGCGCTGCCCGACGTACGCGACGGTCTCAAGCCGGTGCACCGCCGCGTGCTCTACGCCATGTTCGACGGCGGCTACCGTCCCGACCGCGGCTACTCGAAGTGCTCGCGTGTCGTCGGTGACGTGATGGGTCAGTACCACCCCCACGGCGACTCGGCGATCTACGACACCTTGGTCCGGCTCGCGCAGCCGTGGGTGATGCGGGCGCCGCTGATCCACGGCCAGGGCAACTTCGGCTCGCCGGGCAACGACTCCGCAGCGGCGATGCGATACACCGAGTGCCGGATGGCTCCGCTCGCGCTGGAGATGGTGCGCGACATCGGCGAGGACACCGTCGACTTCCAGCCCAACTACGACGGTCGCTCCCAGGAGCCGACCGTGCTGCCGGCGCGCTATCCCAACCTGTTGGTCAACGGCTCGGCCGGCATCGCCGTCGGGATGGCCACCAACATCCCGCCCCACAACCTGCGCGAGGTGGCGGAGGGTGCCCAGTGGGCCCTCGAGCACCCCGACGCCACGCGCGACGAGCTGCAGGACGCGCTGGTCGAGCGGATCAAGGGACCCGACTTCCCCAACGGCGCGCTCATCGTCGGACGCGACGGCATCGAGCAGGCCTACCGCACCGGTCGCGGCTCGGTCACGCAGCGTGCGGTGATCGAGATCGACGAGGACAACAAGGGGCGCACCTGTCTGGTGATCTCCGAGCTGCCCTACATGGTCAACCCCGACAACCTGGCGCTGAAGATCGCCGAGCTGGCCGACTCCGGCAAGGTCCAGGGCATCTCCGACGTCCGCGACGACTCCTCGGGTCGCACCGGCCAGCGCCTGGTCGTGGTCCTCAAGCGCGACGCGGTCGCCCGCGTGGTGCTCAACAACCTGCTCAAGCACACCGAGCTGCAGACCAACTTCAGCGCCAACATGCTGGCCCTGGTCGACGGGGTGCCGCGCACCCTGACGATCGACCAGTTCGTCAGCAACTGGGTGACCCACCAGATCGAGGTCATCCAGCGTCGCACCCGCTACCGCCTGCTGGACGCCGAGCGTCGCGCCCACCTGCTGCGCGGCCTGGTCAAGGCGCTCGACGCGCTCGACGAGGTCATCGCGCTCATCCGCCGTTCGCCGGCCGTCGAGGACGCCCGCCAGGGTCTGATCGCGATGCTCGACATCGACGAGATCCAGGCCAACGCGATCCTCGAGATGCAGCTGCGCAAGCTGGCTGCCCTCGAGCGCCAGAAGACCATCGACGACCTGGCCGCGATCGAGCTGGAGATCCAGGACCTGCAGGACATCCTCGCCAACGAGGCCCGTCAGCGGCTGATCATCGGCGAGGAGCTGGCCGAGATCGTCGCGAAGTACGGCAACGACCGCCGCACCCAGATCATCGCGGCCGACGGCGACCTGTCCATGGAGGACCTCATCCCCGACGAGGACCTCGTGGTCTCAATCACGCGGGGTGGCTATGCCAAGCGCACGCGGTCCGACCAGTACCGCACCCAGCGCCGGGGCGGCAAGGGCGTGCGGGGGGCCTCCCTGCGCGGCGACGACGTGGTGCAGCACTTCATCGCGACGTCCAACCACCACTGGCTGCTGTTCTTCACGACGGCCGGGCGGGTCTACCGCACCAAGGCCTACAACCTGCCCGAGGCCTCGCGCGACGCACGCGGCGGCCACGTCGCCGGGTTGCTGTCCTTCCAGCCTGACGAGTCGATCGCCCAGGTGCTCGCGATCCGCGACTACGAGCAGGCTCCCTATCTCGTGCTCGCCACCCGCAACGGGTTGGTGAAGAAGACTCGCCTGGGTGACTACAACAGTCCGCGTCAGGCCGGCGTGATCGCGATCAACTTCCGCGAGGACGACGACGAGCTGATCGGCGCCGAGCTGGTGACCTCCGACGACGACATTTTGTTGGTCTCGCGCAAGGGCCAGGCGATCCGGTTCACGGCCGACGACTCCCAGCTGCGCCCGATGGGCCGCGCCACGTCCGGCGTCTCGGGCATGAAGTTCCGCACTGCCGACTCGATGCTGTCGATGTCGGTGATCCGTGCCTCCCAGGTGGCCGCGGAGGAGTCCGCAGAGGACTCGGGCGCCGATGTGTCGGTGCAGTACGTCTTCACGATGACCGACGGTGGCTTCGCGAAGCGCACGCCGATCCACGACTACCGCGCCCAGTCGCGCGGTGGCCTCGGGGTGAAGGCGATGTCGCTGACCAACGAGGACCGCGGCGGGCTGGTGGGTGCCTTCATCGTCGAGGAGGGTGACGAGATCCTGTCCATCACCCAGTCGGGACAGGTCGTGCGCAGCCCCATCAACGACCAGTTCCGCTCGACCGGTCGCTCCACCATGGGCGTGAAGTTCGTGACCCCCAAGTCGGGTGACGCGGTGGCCGTGGTGGCCCGTTCGGTGGAGTCGAAGGTCGACGAAGAGGTGGCCGGAGACGTGGTCGGTGAAGTGGTCGGTGACGTGGTCGGTGAAGTGGTCGCAGAGGTCCAGGAGTCGGCAGATCAGGCAACGAGTGCAACAATCGAGGTTGGACCCGACTCCGAGACCGGGGAGAGTGAAGCCTGATGACCGACACCCGCACCCAGCGCGTCGAACCTGACGCGGGCGTTGAGGAGACGGCAGAGCGAGCAGATTGGCGCACCCGATTGCAGAGTGCGCTGACGTCTGGGGGCACCTCCACGCCCGAGACGGCGCCGGCCGGTCCTCGTCCCGAGGTCTCTGCGATGCCCACGCCCGGGCCCAACGCAGGCGGCACGCCCGCGCCCAAGCAGCCCCGCAAGGCACGCCTGCGGCTGAGCCGGGTGGACCCGTGGTCGGTCATGAAGACGGCGTTCCTGTTGTCGATCGCCCTGGCGATCGTGACGATCGTGTCCGTGGTGATCGTCTGGTCGGTGCTCGGCACCGCCGGTGTGTGGGACTCCATCAACTCCTCGGTGCAGAACGTCATCGGCGGCACCGACTCGGCCGACTTCGACGTGGAGAACTACGTCGGCATGTCCCGGGTGATGGGCTTCACGATGCTGGTGTCGGTGATCGACGTCGTGCTGATCACCGCGATCGCGACGCTCGGGGCGTTCCTCTACAACATGTCGGCCGCCCTCCTCGGCGGCATCGAGCTGACGTTGTCGGAGGACAGCCACTGATCGGTTGTGCCCCGTTTTGTCGGGCCCGCTTGCGGTGGGGTAATCTTCCCCGGCGGTTCATCCGCGCCTCGTAGTTCCCCGGGCCTATAGCTCAGACGGTTAGAGCGCTTCCCTGATAAGGAAGAGGTCACAGGTTCAAGTCCTGTTAGGCCCACCCGCACCCTGCTCCGCCACGACTCGAAGGGGTCACCTGATGAAGAAGATCCTGCTGGTCCTACTCGCCGCCGTCGGCGCCGTGCTGGTGAAGAAGAAGATCGACGAGTCGAACGCCGACCAGGCCCTGTGGGCCGAGGCCACCGACACCGTCGACAAGTCCTGATCCACCCCGCACCACCCGGGGGCCTTGGCGCAATTGGTAGCGCACCTGCTTTGCAAGCAGGGGGTTAGGGGTTCGAGTCCCCTAGGCTCCACCCATCTGAACGCGCACGCCGGATCCGCTGAGGACTGGTGGCGCAAGGTGCCACTGATCTTCCCGCGTGACTTATGCCAAAGCCAGAGCGCACTCACGTGGTCATCGATACGGTCCTGAGCATGGATGATGCGGTGTTGCCCGATGAGAAGCGGATGCGCCTGCGGTACGCCGGGTCCTGTCGCGCCTGTGGGGTCGCTTTGGCAGCCAAGACCGAGGCGATCTACGAGCGGTCGACGAAGACTGTGCGCTGCCTCGGCCACGACGCCTCGGTTGTCGACGTGACGGCAGTTGAGGAACCGATCAACGCCGGCATCCCGGGTGGGTCGGCTCGTCGTGAGTTCGAGCGTCGAGAAGGAAACCGGGAGCGACGCATCCGCGAGAAGCACCCCCGGTTGGGCGGCCTCATCCACGCCCTCAGCGACGAGCCGCAGTCGACGAAGGCTTGGGACGCCGGGGCGCTGGGCGAAGAACGACTCGGCAGCCGGCTCAACGAGCTCGTCTCGGACACCGTCCGCGTCCTGCATGACCGGCGGATCCCGGGGAGCCGGGCGAACATCGACCACGTGGCTGTGACGCCTACCGGTGTCTTTGTCATCGACGCGAAGAAGTACGCCGGACGCCCGCACCTCAAGATCGAGGGCGGACTGCTCCGGCCGCGTGTCGAGAGGCTGATGGTCGGCAGCCGAAACTGCACGAAGCTCGTTGACAGTGCGCTCAAGCAGATCGACATCGTTCGCGGGGTGCTCGGCGACCAGGTCACAGTCCAGGGCGTGCTCTGCTTCGTCGAAGCCGACTGGCCGCTCTTCGGGGGATCCTTCACCACGCGCGGCGTCGAGGTGATGCGACCCAAGAAGCTGTACCCGCTGTTACAGGCCGGCGGGCCGGTAGACAGGGCGTCGCTCGAGGATGTCTACCGGAGGCTGGCGTCTGCTCTGCCGCCAGCCTGACCAGATGGTTCGCCGCGTTTCAAAGGTCTCCTAGCGACGGGCTAGAGGGACAACTGGACTGCCCGAGGCGTCAAAATGGGGTCGGCCTCCTCCTGTCGCAGCTCGGGGTCGGACGGTTCCGTAGGCACGTCGGACCTGCCGACGGCGCGTCGCAGCCGCGTCCAGGAGACCTTGCGCTGGTCGGCGGAATACAGCTGCTCGACGCTGCGCTCGGTCGCGTCGAGGAACTCCGCGAGTGATTTGGGTTCTGTCCGCAGGAGGTCCTTCTTGAGGCCAGCGAGCCCTGCGCGAGGGGTGACCTCCTTCAACCGCGCCAACACTCGCTCGCGCACTACACGTTCAAGCGTGAGTGAGCAACCAGCTGGAAGGAACGGGAACTCTTGCTCGGCCTGCGTGCGCAAGCTCCCGCGCGCCGGGTTGACCAGCGCACGGAACCGCTCCTCGAAGCGGTACTCCGTGCGGTGCTGACCGATGAAGTCGAGCACCAGGCAGGTCGACTTTCCCGGCGAAGTACGCAACCCGCGGCCCAGCTGCTGCGCGAATAGCACGGGGCTCTGGGTGGGTCGCAATAGCAGCAGCGTGTCCACGTCGGGGGCGTCAATGCCTTCCCCCAGCACGTCAACACTGAAGACCACGTGAAGGTCACCAGCCCGAAGTCGAGCCATGACTTCGTCGCGGTGGGCCTGGTCGTGGCGACCTTCTAGGTAGTCGGCATTGAAGCCCAACCGGGTGAACTCGGAAGCCATGAATTGCGCATGGGCGCGTGACACGCAGAATCCCAGACCGCGCATCGCCGCGGGAACGTCGACCCACCGCTCAATCGCCTGCACGATCAGTCGCACACGCTCGTGGTCCCCGGTGTAGAGCTCGGCTAGGTCGCCTACGGCGTAGTCACCTTGATGCCAGGCCAAATGCCGCAGATCTGTGCCGTCGTCCACGCCGACGTACTCGAAAGGCGCGAGCAATTGGTCGTCTACGGCCTCCCAAAGTCGCAGCTCAGTTGTGTACTCGCCGCCGAATAGGTCGGCAATGCCGACTCCGTCCGTCCGCTCAGGAGTGGCGGTAAGGCCGACGATCTCGACGGGGTTGAAGTGCTCAATAACCTCGCGCCAGGACGACGCGGAGCCGTGGTGTGCTTCGTCGATATAGACGACCTCGAAGTGGTCGCTAGGGACTGCACCCAGCCGGCGGTGCAAGGTCTGCACCATCGCGAAGAGGTAATGGTCGGACGCCGGTGGTGTGGCGCTGCCGGTCAGGAGCTGACCGAACGCAGGGTCCTTCAACGCCTTGCGAAACGTGGCACGCGCCTGTTCGAGGATCTGCTCGCGGTGAGCGACGAAGAGCAGCCGTGGCCTCGGGCGCCCGGGCAAACACAGGCGGGCGTAGTCCAGCGCAGCTATCACAGTCTTGCCTGTGCCCGTGGCGGCGACGACCAGGTGCCTGTGCTCGTAGAACGACTGTCGCCGGTGCTCCAACGTGTCGAGGACCAGGCGCTGGTGTGGCTTCGGTTCCAGCAGCATCTCGGCGTACGCGGCGACAAGTTGCTCACTGAGCTGATCGATGGCGCGCTGCGCCGTTCGACTGATGGCGCGGTGGGCATAACCCTTGGCATCGAGCAAGGCAGCGTCGAGCCGCGGACGGTCGGCGAGCGAATACTGCTCGTAGACTTGCGTGTGCCAATAGCTCTCGAAGGTCTGATGAATTCGAGCGAAGACCGCTGGCGCGTCAGTCCTCGCCAAACGAACGTTTCACTCAAGGCCCGAGTACAGCGCAGCGTCCGAAAGGTTGGACGAGCCAACGCACGCTGTGTCGAGCTCGCCAGGACGCCGAAACAGCCAGGCCTTGGCGTGCAGCTTCGTCGACTGGCCCTGATAATTGACCCGGACGTCGACGCCGAGCCGCACCAACTCATCGAGAGCCTTCGCGCTGGTCGCCCCGAGGTACGTCGAGGTAATCACCCGCACCCGTCCGCCTCGCTCGATCAGGGCGCGAAGCTCGTCCTTCAGCGGCTGAAAGCCCGTGTACCCAACGAAAGCGCAAATGAGGTCGACCTCGTTGGCGCAGCGGATCTCCTCCTTCAGTACGGTGCCGAAGGCAGGTTCGCCTGCGCCGTTCACGAGGAGCTCGCTCGAAGTGAGCGGGATCATCGGGTGGTGTGGCAACTCCTTCGTGGAGAGCCCCCATGGGTGTCGTACTCCCTTGAGGAGCCGGGGCGGATGGCTCACCCGATCTCCCGCGTAGTCCGTGCCAAGGGCATCGATCGCGGCGTTCACCAGTGTGGTGCCCGCCTCGACGGCGGCGGAGTCGCTTGGGGTCCGCATACGTCGCGCTACGCGCAGAAGGTGCTTGCCTAGCCGTTCGACGGCGTCGCTGGCCCGCAGCGGGTCGGAGATCATCTGTTGTTCATCCAGGGAGGTCAGAAGTGCAGCCAGCTCTTCAGTGACCAGCTCGTCTCGCAAGCCCGGTGTGAGTGGATCCTGTGCCACGCAATTTCCCCCAATCGGCGCATGTGCGCACGTGGCGGCGAGCTTAGCCCCGCGGTTGCCGGCTACGGCGCGCTCCTACGTGGGGTCGATCCTCAGCGTTCGGATGATCACGACCTTGCCAAGCCGATGGATGCCCCGGGTCGTCGAGGTCTCCGGAGATCATCGTCGTGAGATCGACGTACTGAGCGCGCACGTGTTCGCCTACTGACCTACGTCAGCCGGTGGAAGCGGACGTCGCCGTTGGGTATTCGCGCGTGGCCGTAACGACTCGTGTCGTGGATGCGTTGGTGGTGGTGTCGGCAGAGCAGGATCGCGTTGGTGAGGTTGGTGGGTCCGCCGTGGGACCAGGGTTGGTGGTGGTGGGCTTCGGTCCAGGTGGCGGGGATGGTGCAGCCGTCGGCCTGGCAGGTGGTGTGGCGGAGGCGGAGGGCTTTGTGTTGGGCGGGTGAGAACAACCGGCGGGTGCGGCCGAGGTCCAACACCTCTGACTTGCCGCCGAGGACGGCGGGGAGGATGCCTGCTGTGCAGGCCAACCGGCGGGCCTCGGATGCGGTGATGAGGTCTTGGGTGTCTGACTCGCCGGGCACGGAACTGCCCAGGAGGCCGGCCACACCGAGCTCGGAGCGCAAGGTCTCGAGAGGGATGGTGACGATGACGGTGGTGGCGTCGCCGGCGTGTTGGGGGAGCCGTGTGGGATCGACCACCTCCAGCAGCTGGCAGAACGCATCGCCGAGGAGCCGGGGGTAGGGAAGCCGGGTGCTGTCGGGGTCGGATTTGCGGGGGTTGGTGAAGGCTTCGAGGTAGGTGAGGAGTCGGGTGGCGGTCGCGTCGGGGAGGATGCCGTGGAGGCGGGTGGTGCCGTCGCCGAGGCGCCTGAGGGTGAGCCGGGTGTTGCGTTGGGCGTGGGCTTCGAGGTCGGCGAGGCGTCGGGCTTCGGCGGCCTCAGCGATGTCGGGGGCGATGACGTCGAGGATGCGTCGTCCGAGCCGGGCGAGGGGTCGGGGGCCGAAGTCGGCGGCGTAGCCGATCAGGGCGTTTTCGGCATCCGCACAGAGCTCGGCGGGGAGGTCGCCAGGGAGGGCGTCGAGGGCGCGGACGATGACCTGGGCTTGGGCGAGGTTGACCTCGCCGTCACGCAGTGCCGTGGCCAACGAGGAGAACTGTCG